>JAANMX010000260.1_pt1 | contig 71100 bp, 66 predicted proteins | sample 7279681 | NCBI WGS metagenome assembly JAANMX01 (sample SAMN14094542, study PRJNA606508) | bioreactor metagenome | isolation source: A lab-scale SPAN reactor treating ammonium-rich wastewater day 351 | place: Ireland: Galway | collected 2018-01-01
GGTTGGCGCTTACATCCTAGCCGATGAACTCTTTTTTTTCACTCGCACATTAAAACTGTCGTCCTGTGAACCCTGAGGGAGAGGGGCCGGGGGTGAGGGCTTCTTCGAGTGCTGAGTGCCAAGTGATGAGTCGTGAGTAAGGGCAAACCGACTGAACCACAGAGAACACAGAGAACACAGAGAACACAAAGAACACAAAGGGGCTTGCAGGGCTGTTTCGCCGCCTCGCACCACCCACTACCACGCACGTCCTTCTCCCCTCTCCCTGAGGGAGAGGGGCCGGGGGTGAGGGCTTCTCCGAGTGCTGAGTGCCAAGTGATGAGTCGTGAGGGAAGGGCAAAAAGCGGGCACAGAGCACACAGAGCAATCGCGACCACACAGAGCGACTTTCAAACTCCCACGCACACATCCTTCTCCCCTCTCCCCCTTGTGGGAGAGGGGCCGGGGGTGAGGGTTCAAGGGCCGGGGGTGAGGGTTCAAGGGCCGGGTTTGACCTCGCCGCCCGACATTCCCACCCAAACGATCTCTCCCTCTTAGCATGACGGCAGATACGGCTACAATGGGGCCAGCGCCCGTACATCGGCGCATGTTCCAGCAAGTTGGCAGGTGGTCACGGAATGCATTTTTTGTCCCGTTTGTTCGTCGTTTGCTCATTACTAGTGCTGAGCGTTGCGATCCCGTGGGCGGCCGCCGAGTCGCAGGACGCGGCCTCGCCTTCGTCCTCTACGCCGCCGATCACCCCGGTTCCGCTGCTGCTCACCCCCGTCGCCACGCCCGATGCGCTCCCCGCGCTGCCCACGTTGCAGGACAGCCAATCGAGTCGGGCGTTGGCGCGTCACGGCGAACGGCTCGTCAGCGCCAACATGGACAGCGACAGCGTCACGGTGATCGACACCACCCAACGCCGTATCCTCGCCGAGATCGCGGTCGGTGACGATCCGCGTTCTGTCGCCATCACGCCCGACGGCCGTTATGTTGTGGTCACGCTGCGCGGGGATAATGCGTTGGCCGTCGTTGACCTCGACGCCGCCGCGCTGACCGCGGTTTATCCTGTTTGTCCGATGCCCTACGGCGTGGTGACGGACGGGCGGCGCGCGTATGTCAGCTGCTTCGCCAGCGACCAGATCGCCGTTGTCCACCTGACCACGGGCGAGACGCTCTATCAGGTCGAGACACCCAACGCGCCGGCGGCGCTCGCTTTAAGCGGCGAATGGCTGCTGGCGACTCACTTCTACACCGGCCAAGTCACGGTGCTGAATGTGCGCCGGACGCCGTTTACGCTCGGCACGGTCGAGGTCGAGGTGGATGGCGAACTGGCCGGCAGCATCGTGATCGATCCGACCGGCAGCAAGGCGGTTATCCCGCAGACGCGCACCGGGTTGGCGCTCGTGTCACTGCAGTACATGCAGGACTGGTTTCCGGTCATCAGCGTCATGGACTTGGTCGGGATGCGCGGCGTGCGCGAGGCGCGCCTGACGCTGTCGGAAGGGGACGAACGCGCCGTGAGTATGCCGTTCGACGTGGCGATCTCGGCCGATGGGCGCACCCTGTACACCGTGTTATCCGGCAGTGACAGCGTCGCCGTCATCGACGCAGACACCGGCCGCTTAGAGACCCTGATCCCGGTCGGCGTCAACCCGCGCGCGATTGTGCTGGACGGTGATCGCGCATACGTCCTGAACGCGCTCGACGGCACGCTCTCGATCATCGACACGGCCGCTCGCACGGTGCAGGAAGTGCTTCAGATCACCGAACTGCCGCTTGATCCCCAGCTGCTGCGCGGGAAGGTGCTCTTTCACCGCGCCGACGGTATGAGCGACGGCTCGATCAGCTGCGCGACCTGCCACTTCGACGGGGGGATGGACGCCCGCACATGGATCAATTTCCGCAGCGGGCCGCGCAATACCCCCATTCTGAACGGAGCCGCTGCGCTGCCCCCGTATCACTGGTCGGGCGAGATGCCGGAGCTGCACAGCACGATGGAAGACACGATCCGCAGCGTCATGTCCGGGGCGGGCCTCGTTGACGGCGTGTTCGACCCTTCGCAGGGCCAGACGTATGCCGGACGCTCGGCGGATTTGGACGCGCTTGCGGCTTACGTCGCCTCGTTCGGCGCGCTGCAAAGCCCGTATCGCGCGGCGGACGGCAGCCTGACCGACGCGGCGGAGCGCGGCAAGGCGCTGTTTATGAGCGACGCGCTGGCGTGCAGCCGGTGTCATGCCCCACCCCGCTATACGGACTTGCAGCAGCACAACTTGGCCGGCGCTGTGTTCTCGATGGAGGTGTACGGCGCGTTCGACACCCCCTCGCTGCGCGGCTTATGGGCGAGCGCGCCGTACCTGCATGACGGCGTCGCGCGGACGCTGGACGAACTGCTGTCCCGCACCGACCCCACGCACAGCGTCGCGGCCGGGCTGACCCCTCAACAGTTGGACGATCTGATCGCGTTTCTAAAATCACTATGAGGATGTGTGATGCGCAAAGGTGGATTCTTGCTGGCCGCCGCCTGTCTCGCGGTGTGGGCGGCGCTAACGTTCGCTCAGACGGAATCGAACGTCTGGGACTTAAAGGACACCGGGCAGGTGGGCCTGTTCGTATTCTATGACATGCCGCCGGGCGCGTCGATCACGGGCAAGCCGGTAGAGACCGGTGACTTGGACGGGAACGGCTGTGGCGATCTCGTCGCTACGGGGCAGAACGCCGCGCATACCCTACCCGATGGCGGGCGCGGCAGCGCGGGGCATGTGCGCCTGCTGATGAATGTCTGCGAGGCCACCGGCTATATCGCGCTGGAAGAAGGCGAGCCGGAGACCGACTTCTTCACGATCTACGGGGCATACGGCGGGGACATGGCCGGCACGGAAGCGTACATTGACGACTTCAACGGCGACGGCTACGACGACCTGCTGTTCAGCGCGCAGAACGGCGATGGGCCGCAGCAGGGCCGCCCCAACGCGGGGACGGTCTATGTGCTGTTCGGCGCGGCGGACTTGGCGCAGCATGACGATATCGACCTGCGTTTGCTGTCGCCGGACATGCTCACCATCCACGGCGCGACCCGCGATGACCGGCTGGGGATCTGGGTCGAGGGCGGCGACTTCGACGGCGACGGCTTCCCCGACCTGTTGATCGGCGCGAATCAGGCGGACGGCTTGGGGAATCGCCGCATCAACGCCGGCGAGGTGTGGATCATCTACGGCGCGGCGGACATGCTGGCGACGTATGGGCCGGTGATCGATCTTGAACAGCCGCCGCAGAGCGCCACGCGGATCATCGGCGCGGATTACGACGACCTGATGGGGTCGACCGTGTGGGGCGACGACCTGAACGGCGACGGCATCGACGATGCGGTCGTCAGCGCGGGGTTGTGGCGGGCATCCAGCGGGGTTGGTGGGCTGTCGTTCGGCGGCGGAGACGGGCCGGGAAACCGCCGCTACAACAGCGGTGAGACGTTCGTGATCTTCGGCCGTTCAACCTTGCGCGGGCAGGTGATCGACCTTGCCGCGAAGATCGACGAGAACGGTGCGCCGGTGGACTCCAGCGTGACGGTGATCTACGGCGCGGACGCCAACGACCTGCTGGGCGAGGAAATCGCGTCCGGCGATCTCGACGGCGACGGACGTCACGACTTGATCCTCGGCACGATGGTCGGGGACGGCGCGGACAACACCCTCGACGAAGCGGGTGAAGCGTGGATCATCTATACCTACGACCCGTTCGAGGGGCAGATGTTTGACATGGCGGACGCCGATCCACAGCGCGCCATCGTCATCTATCCCGATCAAGCAGGCAGCAAGGCGGGCGATACACTGCGCGCCGCCGATCTCGACCGCGACGGCATTGACGACCTGTTCTACGGCGCGCCGGATTACGATGCGACGGGGCTGGATGGGCGCGTGCGCTACAACGCCGGGTTGATGGCGGTGATGTTCGGCGAATCCGGCGGACTGCCGCATACCGACGGCCGTATCCTGCTGGCCGATCCGCCGCAAAACCTGCGGATGCGTCTCATCATCGGCGGCGACGACAACGACATGATGCCCTACGCTATGACGGTCGACGACGTGAGCGGTGACGGCGTGATCGACATCATCCCGAACGCGATGGGCGGCGACGGTTTGCACAACGCCCAGATCAACGCCGGTGAGATCTACATCATCGACGGCGCGGAATTCCTCTCGCCTGAGCATGTGTACCGCGTGCTGGAAGGCGACGACGCCCCGCAGCTCAACCCGATCCAGCAGGCCACGCCGCTGCCCGATGCGACGGTCGTCGCGTCGGGACAGGGCAGCATCGAGCGCGGACACACCCTCTATACGGAGACCTGCGCGGGCTGCCACGGGTTCGAGGGCGAAGGGGTTCCGGGGTTGGGGCTGCCGCTGGTGACGTCGCCGCTGATCCGCTACGCGCCGGACGCTGAACTGCTGGCGTTCCTGCGTGTTGGCCGTCCGGCGGATCATCCCGACAACACGACCGGCGTCTCGATGCCACCGAGCGGCGGACGACCCGACTGGGGCGATACGGAACTGCTTGACGTCATCGCCTACCTGCGCTGGCTGCGGGCTGAATACGAGTGACGCCGTGAACCGGGATCGCGTCGGCTGACGGCGCAGTGAAAATCGCCTTTCCGGCGGATTCTCTGTATCCTCTGCGTATGTCTGATTTCGAGCATCTCAACGACGAACAGCGCGCGGACGCTATGATGAACGCCGCGCGAGCCGCGCTCACGGCGTGGGGCTGGCACGATGTCGAGCCGCGTCTGCTCGGCCTGCGCAGCAACGCAGTTTATCGCGCCGAACGCGGCGGGCAGCAGGCCGTCGTGCGCGTGCATTGGCCGGGGCGTAAGTCGTCAGTACGAATCGAGTCCGAGCTGGCAGTGTTGGATGATCTCATCCGCCGTGGCATCAGCGTGCCGAAGCCGCTGGCCGAACCGGTGCGCGTCGCGCTAACCGACCGGACTCCGGCGCTCTGTACCTTGCTGGCGTGGCAGGACGGAGAATCGGTGGCGGTTGACTGCTTCACGCCCGAACACGCTTCGACGGCAGGAAAGGCCATCGCCGCGCTGCACGTCGCGGCGCGCGCGTTCGATCCGCCCGCTGGCTTCGACCGGCCCACGCTCGACATCGAAGGCTTGTTCGGTGCGAACTCACCGTATCAGCCGGATGCTGCCGGACAGGCGCTGCTTGAGCCGGTTCAGGACGTGCTCGATGCCGTGATCGAGCGCACAAAGGCGGTGTTCGACCGCCAGCGTGCGTCGGGCGCGGTGATGCAGCTCATCCACGCCGACCTCAAGCCCGACAATCTGCTGTTCGATGCGGATCGGGTCGGCTTCCTCGACTTTGACGACTGCGCGTGGGGCTGGCCGCTGTACGATCTCGCCCCGATGCTGCTGTTCCTGCGCGCCAACCCGGCCTATGCGGAGATCAAGACGGCGCTGTGGGAGGGGTTCAGCGGCCGCGCGTTAGACGCGGTGATCGGTGCTGACCTCGAAACACTGGCCGCGGCGCGCTATGCGACGTCGTGCCGGTGGGTAGCCATGTATCACGATCACCCGTCCTACCGCGGCAAGGCGCCGGGCATCCTCGCGGGGAGAGCGTCGGAATTGCGAAGATACGTGGATAAAGGAGCAATATGAACGAGACAACATTACGACGGGTGGGAATCCCTGTAGTATTACTATTGATCGTCTGGTTTATTTTTTCGCTGTCAGCTCATCGATCAATACAGTATGACGAATCATTCACTTTTCTACGCTACGCGCAATCTCCTCTCGTTGCGTTGTTTGCCTACGAACTCCCTAATAACCATCTACTGCACTCTTTTGGCGTATGGTTGATGACATCCATAATGGGTGATTCGATCATAGCAATTCGCAGCGTCTCCATGGCATCGGGACTCTTGTGCGTGGCGGTGCTTTTCCGAATTACGCGGCGCATCGCCGGGATCGAAGCCGGAACTCTCGCTGTCGCGGTGATGATGATCATGCCAATGTGGGCGGAAATGGTCGCCAATGCGCGAGGATATACACTGTCGGCCCTTTTGACGCTCCTTTTTGTGGGAGAGCTTTTGGGCACAAGCAGCCGGTATTGGTTCCCTAATTCACGCTTGCTCCTCGTATTGACAGTGTTACTGACGCTTACTTTACCAACAATGGTATTGTTAATTGCTGCGGCGTTGATTTGGGTTCTATTACGGATGTGGCGTGGCGATCCGAGAAGGCGATTAGTTGATACCGCTATTCTGCCCATTATTGTTGGTACGGTCATCGGTGGAGTCTTCTATATGTCTGTATTCGTATATGGACATGCCAGTGCATTTGGTGGTTTTGGCGAGGCGAGCATTGTCGAACTAATTATCGGATGGACAACACAGATCTTTGCGATGCCGCTTGCGCTGGTGCTGTTAGTCGGCATTGTCGTCGGTATAGCAGTGCTCTGGAAAAGAAATTGGGATCTCTTGATCTTATGCAGCATTATCGTCGGCGTCGCACTAACCTTTTCAATCGTGCAGGACGTCGTGACAGGGCGGACATTCTTCGCACGCAACTTTTTCTATCTTATTCCGCTGACGGCACTTGTGGCAGGCGTGGGCTTGGCTCGGTCGATACGCGCCGTACCGATGGTATCTGATGTCACGGCGACGTTTCTGCTTATGTCAAGTGCGGTGTTATTTGTCGGTCTCAATAAATCGACGCCGCTAGAACGGTTTACGTTGGAAGTTGGTAAACGGATCAGACCGGACGATTTGTTACTTGTCGACTGTTGCTATGACGCACCGCTTATGTATGTTTACCGCGCCACCCCGGAACTGTTCACATACTCGCCGGACAAGCGACGTGCCATTTTCGTCGTACCAAAAAGGGAATCTACGGCTGGGATACCTGAGTTATTTTCAGATCAACTACCCCTAGACCTGTCCTCATGTCATCCAGAAAACTGGGGCGAAACACAGGTCGAGATATGTATGCTGATGGCTGCTCCGGTTGACGGCTGAGGATTTTTATCCGTCCTACCGCGGCAAGGCGCCGGGCATCCTCGCGGGGAGAGCGTCGGAATTGCGCCGGTATATCGAGCGCGGCGCCCTATGATACAATGCCGCCGTTTGACGTAATGACGTAGGCTCGTGATATGCGCGGTGTCCCCGGTTGGATGTTCATCTTGAGCGTGCTGGCGCTGGTCGGTGCGACAGCTCTGTGTTCGGTCGTGGCGTACGGCGCGGCACAGCAGTTCGCCATCGACGCGGGCGAGCGCGGCATCGACACAGCGGCTATCTCGTTCGACGTGTTCCGCCAGCAAATCCCAACCCGAACGCCGACCCTGACCCCGACAGTCACGCCGACGCCCGAACCCACCAGCACGCCGGAGCCGGGCGTGACGTTCACGCCAGCGCCGCCGACCGAAGAGCCGACCCTCGATCCACTGGCTGGCATCCCGGAGCTTGACGATCCGACGCGCAAGACGATCCTGCTGCTCGGCATCGACGAGCGTTCCGGCTTCGACACCGAGCGCGCCTATCGTAGTGACACGATCATCCTGATCAACGTCGATCCGGCGCGCAAGCGGGTGGGCGTGCTGAGCATCCCGCGCGATATGTACGTCAGCATTCCCGGACAGGCGCAGAATCAGCGCATCAACACGGCCAATTACGTCGGCGATCTGAGCAATTACCCCGGCGGCGGCGGCCCCGCGCTGGCGGCCGAGACGATCCGGCAGACATTCGGCATCCGCGTGGACAACTACATCCGCATCAACTTCGACGTGTTCGAGACGCTGGTGGATACGCTCGCGCCGCAGGGCATCGAGGTCTGCCCGACCGGGCCGATCGACGACCCGAAGTATCCCGACGCCGGTTACGGCACAATCTCGATCCACTTCGATCCGGGCTGTCAGCGCCTGAACGCCGAGCGCCTCTTGCAGTACGCCCGCACACGCGCCACCCCCGGCGGCGACTTCGACCGCGCGCGCCGTCAGCAAGAAGTGCTGAAGGCGGCGCAGGCCGAGTTCCTCAGCCTCGGCGGAATCGCCAATTTCATCACGCAGGCCGTGCCGCTGTATAACGCGCTGATCGACAGCATCAAGACCGATCTGACGCTGGACGAGTTGTTGGCGCTGGCCCGCCTCGCCGGAGAAATCCCGCGCGAGAACATCACCACAGGCGTGATCGACAATCGCTATGTCAGCCTCGCCAAAGACCCCGGCGGCGCGGACGTGCTGGTGCCGAACATCGGCGCGGTGCGCGGGCTGATTCAGGACGTGTTCAATCCGCAGCCCGCCCGCACGCTGGCCGAACTGCGCACGCTGGCCGAAAACGAGAACGCGACCATCAGCGTCTACAACGGCACCGATATCGCAGGGCTGGCCGGCCAAACGCGTGACTGGCTGATCAGCCGGCAGGTGCGTGTCGAATCGTCGGTGGGCAACTTGCCGACGCCCGACAACGGCCCGACCCGCATCCGCGATTACACCGGCAAACGCTGGACGGCGCGTTATCTGGCGGCGCTCATGGGCATCCCTGAAGATCGCATCGAAGCGGGTGTCGACGGGCTGGTGTCGGCGGATATTCTGGTTGTGGCCGGCGGCGATATTCAACCGCTTCTGGCCGGCGAGCCGACCCCCGCGCCGTAGCATTTGACATAGTGCACGACGGACAACTCGCCGCAGGCGCGTGGTACAATCAGCGGTGATTCAGTCTCACAAACGAGTGACCAACGTGCCTGTCTCCCTCTTTCCTGCATCAATTCGAGAACACTTCGAGATTCACGAGTGGCGTCACGCATCCAGCATCCTTCATTCGGATTTTTCAGAAGAATGGCAGGACGTCGTAGCGTTGCTCTCGGAATTTCGTCTGTGTCGAAGCTGGATTGAACGCGGTGGCGGCAACAAGAGTGAAGTTGCTCGGTATGTTGATCATGTGTTAGGTAAGCGAGGCTGGATTGAGCGCAGCTTCGATACATCTATTCATGTAAATGGGGAGTCTACCGATTCCCCAACCCACAGTGTCGACTGCCTCAAGAACCGCATCGCGCTCGAAGTCGAATGGAACAACAAAGACCCATTCTATGATCGTGATCTCAATAACTTCCGCCTTCTTTTTGACCTCCGGGTTATCAGTGTGGGAATTATCCTGACGCGTTCAGACGAACTGCAAGCAATTTTCAATCAGCTTGGCCGGGGTTCGTCGTACGGGGCTTCCACGACGCACATGAGCAAGCTGCTTCCCAAGATCGCCGGCGGTGGGGCGGGCGGCTGCCCACTGCTTGCGTTTGGGATACGTGCATCTTTGTATACAGAGGGCTGCTGATGATGTCGGATTCCCACGCTGCACAGGACTTTGCTGCCGCCATCACCGGGCAGAAGTTCGGCGCCATTCTGGCCGATCCTCCGTGGCAGTTTCAGAACCGGACAGGCAAGGTCGCGCCTGAGCATCAGCGCCTAGCACGCTATCCAACGCTATCGCTTGACGAGATCGTGTCGCTTCCTGTGGCTAACGCGGCCGCCGATCAAAGCCACCTCTACCTGTGGGTGCCTAATGCGCTGCTGCGTGAGGGTTTAGACGTATTGACTGCATGGGGGTTCGAGTACAAGACGAATCTCGTCTGGCATAAGATCCGCAAGGATGGCGAGCCTGACGGACGAGGGGTAGGGTTCTACTTCCGCAATACGACAGAACTCGTCCTGTTCGGCGTTCGGGGAAAGCTGCGTACCCGTCAACAGGGGCGCACCCAAGTCAACATCATCAAGTCGCAAAAACGTGAGCACTCACGCAAGCCAGACGAACTATACGAGATCATCGAAGCGTGCAGTCCGGGGCCTTATCTTGAGATGTTCGCCCGTGGCCCGCGCCCCGGCTGGTTCGTGTGGGGAAATCAGGCTGACGACTATCTTATCTCATGGGATACCTACAAGAACAACAGCCAAACGCTGCCTATGCCGCGCAACGGAAAAGCGAATTCGCAGCTAAGGCTGTGGGAGACTGAAAACGGCGACTGAGCCGGCCCCAAGCCTCACTTCAACCCGCCACCTTTCTCTGCTTTCACGATCTTCGGACGTGGGCGCAGACAGCGCTCATGGCGGAACCCACGCGTTAGCTGCCGCGCACGAGCGACAGCAGAATCGCCAGCGCGAAGGCGATCACGATCGCGCCGGAAGCCCGGTTGATCCACATCATCAGGCGTGCGTCAATCCGTGCGCGCAGGGTGCTGATCGCCGCGCTGAGCACCAGCCACCAGCTCACCGAGCCGGTAAACACGCCGCCGACCATGAGAAACGGCGCAAGCGAGTCGGCGGCGTCCAGCGCGCCGAGGCCGGCAAACGCGCTGAGGAACGTGAGGATCGTCTGCGGATTGACGATGGTGAGGGCGAAGATCGAGAGATAGGCGCCGGGGAGATCGCGGCTGGCGTCGGCTGTCGCGGTGATTGGGGCGGCAGCACGGGCGAGAAACGTCCGTAGGCCGAGGTAGAGCAGGAACAATCCGCCGAACAAGCGCAGCGGATCGGTGAGCGCGGTGAGTGCGCTGGTGAGCGCGGTCAGGCCAAAGGCAGCGATTGCGCCGTACGCCGCGTCCGCCGTGGCGACGCCCAACCCGCTGACGAACCCGAAGCGCCAGCCATAAGCCAGCGAGCGCCGGATGATCAGCACGCCGATCGCGCCGACCGGCGCCGCGACCGACAGGCCCAGCAGCACACTGCTAACGAAGAGACTGAAGACGGTCTGTCATTGTTTACTCCGTGACGGCGATGAAACCGGCGCACAGCGTACCACAACACGCCGGACATCCGCCCGCCAAAACGTGAGGGGATCGACGCCCTCTACCGCTTCTCATCGGCCTGTGCGATGATGCACCCGTTTTGGATACCTTCTCACGTAGAGCGACCTATCCCATGATCCGGCGACTCCAATCCCTTCCACGCGGCCCGCGCATCCTGATCTTCATCCTGATCTTCGCAGGGATCTTCCTCGCGCTAGCCGGCGGAACCGTCATTTTGATTCTGCTGTCGATCAACAACGTGCCGCGCCAGACCGCGCAGGCATTGGCCGAAGGCGCCGCTGTGGCCGAATACGCCGCGCTCCCTGATAACGACGCCTACCCGTCGACGGTGGCGGTTGGGCCGGATGGCACGGTCTACACGGCGAGCTATCGCACCGGCACGGTGTGGGCGGTTGGCCCGGACGGCGCGGCCCGCGAGATCCCCAACAGCCGCGACCGCTTCGAGTCCGTCACGGGGCTGGCCGCGCGTTCTGACGGCGATCTGCTGGCGATCGCTTTCACCGGCGGCGACGACGGCGCGTGGGCGGTGTGGCGTGTGACGCAGGCCGGCGATATCACCCGCTTCGGCACGGTGGACGATGCGCAGGGCATGGTTTCGCCGTTCGACATCGCACTAGACGACAGCGGCGCGGTCTACGTCGTCGACCGGTCGCGCGCGGACATCTGGCGCTGGGATGCCGACGGCGGCAGCCCTGAGCTGTGGTGGTCGCTGCTCACCGCGCCGCAGTCGATCGTGCAGATGCCGGGTGAGCCTGTGCCGGTGTTCGCGGCCCGCCCCGCGCCGACCGGCCTCGCCTACGACCCGATTCACAATGCGCTGCTGGTGGCCGATCCCGACCTCAACACCATCGTGCGTATTCCTCTCAGCCGGGGCGCGTCCGAGCTGCTGTACGCCTACGATCCGGCGCTGGAGAGTCAGGCGTTTCCGCCCGGCTTCGACGGGATCGCTGTGCTGCCGGACGGCCGGATCGTCGTCACGGCGCTCGACCAGAAGGGGTTGGTGCTGCTGCGCGGTGACGGGCCGTATGTTGGCGCGCCGCCCAGCTACGTCGCAGGCAACTTCCGCGGCCCCAGCGATGTCGCCGCGCTGCCCGATGGCCGCGTGGTGGTGGCGAACTTCGACTCGCTGGCGCTGGCGCAGCCGGGGGTGTATCCACAGCTCCCCTTCGGCCTCGACGTGGTCACGCTGCCCTGAAGGAAGTGATGAGTTGTCAGGGATCAGATGTCAGTTGTCAGTTGTCAGTTGTCAGGGGGCGGTAGACAGCGGTCAGAGAGTTAGTTGTTAGGAGACAGGAGGCGGAGGTTGGGCGGCGGATGCTGACTGGCTGGTCATTTCCGGGTAATCGCTCGCTGCCAAGTCCTATTCCCTAAGAGTCCGTTTGAGAAGATTGTCGGGACGTTGGCTTCGCCCTTTTCGCAACAGGGCCGTATCTCATCCCTCATCCCCCAATCCCCTCTCCATGGTCACAACCGGTGGGGGCGCCGAAGGTTCGGAGCGAGGGAGTCGAGCGCAGCGCAACGGGGGTGAGTTCAATGACTGGGCTGAAGCCACTTCTCAAACAACCTCTGAATACTGATCCCTGCTCCCTGCCAACTGCCCCCTGCCAACTGACTCCTGCCAACTGTCCCCTGCCAACTGCCCCCTGCCAACTGCCCCCTGCCAACTGCCCCCTGCCAACTGACCCCTGCCAACTGACCCCTGCCAACTGACCCCTGCCAACTGACCTCTGCTAACTGACCCCTGCCAACTGTCCCCTGCCAACTATCCCCTGCCAACTATCAACTTCTTTGACTTCCTGTTGGATCGGTTGACCCGCGCGGCGGCGTCCGGTAGGCTTGAGACACCTTGCGAGGACACCTGACCTATGTCGTTTCTGGCCCCAGTCGCCCTGATCGGCCTGCTGCTGGCGATCCCGATCATCCTGATGTACATGCTGCGCCTGCGCCGACGCGAGTTGATCGTCAGCAGCACGTACCTGTGGCAGCAGCTGCTACAGGATAAAGAGGCCAATACGCCGTGGCAGCGCCTGCGCCGCAACCTGCTGCTGATCCTCCAGCTCATCATCCTCGCCCTGCTGGCGTTCGCGCTGGCGCGGCCGTTCCTGTCCGTGCCGGCGATCAGCGCGGCGCGCATGGCCCTCCTGATCGACGCATCGGCCAGCATGGCGGCCACCGACGGGCCGGCCGGCGAGACGCGCTTCTCACAGGCGCAGGACGAGGCGCTCAAGCTGATCGACGCGCTGGCGCGGGATGCCGAGGTAAGCGTCATCCGCGTCGGTGATACGCCGGAAGTCATTCTGCCGTATGCGCAGGACAAGGCCGCCGCGATGGCCGCCGTGCGTTCGGTGTCGGCTGGACAGGGCGGCGCGGACTGGCTGGCGGCGATCACGCTGGCCGCGGCGGGCGGACAAGCCGTCGATGATTTCACGATGGTGATGCTGACCGACGGCGGCGTGGCCGGGCTGGACGCGCTCACCGAATCGGCGCTGCCGGGACGCATCCGCGTCGTGCCGGTCGGGCAGTCGGACGAAAACGTCGCGCTCACCGCGCTGGCGGCCCGGTCGCTGGCGGGCGGCCCGCCGCAGGTGTTCGCTCAGGTCACCAACTACGGCAGTCAGGACGCCGAGATCATCCTCACGCTGCGCGCCGACGACGATCCGCTGCCGGTGTTCAACGAACGATTCATCGTGCCGGGCGGCGCATCGCTGCCGTTCGTCTCGTCACGCGGGCTAGACGGTTATTCTGTGCTGCAAGCCACGGTGACAACCGCGGTCAACAGCGTCGGGCGCGACCTGCTCACCGTCGACAACACGGCGTGGACAGTGGCCCGCGCGGCGATTGGGCGGCGTGTCCTGCTCATCAGTGAGGACAACCTGTTTCTCGAACAAGTTCTGCGCAGTCTGCCGGGCGTGAGCGTCTTCAAGACCCGTCCCGACGCCGGACTGCCTGCCGAGACGTTCGACCTGTACGTGTACGATCAGGCCGTGCCGCGCCAGCCGCCTCCGGGCGACGTGCTGCTGATCGGGCCGCCGGTCGGTGTGCCGGGATGGTTCGGCGTGGCCGGCGAGGTGCGCGGGCTTCCGCCGTTGGAGGCCGAGACCACCGACGACCGCATGGTGTTCGTCGACTTCGACGCGGTCAACATCGGCCGGACGCAAGACCTGCGCGGCGTGAGCTGGGGCGACGTGCTGCTGCGCGCCGGCGACACGCCGCTGATCGTCGCAGGCGACCGCGGCGGGCGGCAGATCGTGATCTTCGGCTTTGCCCTGCGCGATACCGACTTGCAGCTCAACATCGCCTTCCCGATCTTGATGTCGAACTTGATGGCGTGGTTCTCGCCGGTCGGCTCAATCGTCAACGCCGCGCCGGCGGTCGGCGATGTCGTGCTGATTCAGCCGCCGCTTGAGGCCGATGCCGTGCGCGTCACCCGTCCAGATGGGGTCGAGCGCACGCTGCCGGTCGACGCCGATCAGATCGTCTATACCGATACGTCGCTGCCGGGCGTATACCGTCTCGAAATCTTCAGCGGCGGGACGCTGCTGCAAGCGCAGCCCTTCGCTGTCAACCTGTTCGATCCGCTGGAGAGCGATATCGCCCCGCGTGACGTCTCGCTCAGCGGGACGCCGGTGCTCGTTCAGCGCGCCGACGAACAGGGGCAGTTTGAGGTCTGGCCGCTGCTGGCCGCCCTCGCGCTGGCTGTGCTGATGCTCGAATGGTGGATCTATCACCGGCGCACACGCGACCGGATCGCGCGCGCTGCCGCGCCGGGCCGCGCGAGTGCGGGTTGGCTGCCGCGCCCACTTCGCCGCAGCACGCGATAAATCACCGTGCGCCGCGTGCGCTGATCGTTAACCGCGCGCGGTGCAGTCAACGGCGGATCCATACAACACGGGAGAGAATCTGCGTATTCCCTCCCGTGCGCTGCGGGCGGCGGTCGGCTCTGCGAAGGCCGCCGGCCCCGCAAGCGACGTGAGCCGGGCACGGAACCGGCGTCATAAAGGGGACGCCTGCGCACCGTCCGGCCGCGCGTTATCCCCCTATACCGTCACACGCCCGCGAATATCGCAAATTTGCCCGGTCGGGTCGGTCTCAAGAGCCGCAAAACGCTGCGTGAACGGCGCTCCGCCCGGATCAGTCGTCGTCGTCTTGAGCGTCCGAAGCGCGTGAATCGCGCGAGGAGTTCGGCCGGTCGGAACTGCCCTGTCCACCGCCGGATGTGCCGCCGCCCTCGCAGCGCGCCCGCCAACCATACGCCTTTGCCCACGGCGGCGGTGGATTGTCACAACCGCCCGGATCGCGCCACAGATCACCGTCTGGGCCTGTCTCGACGAGGTTCTCCGCCGCGTCGTCGTTCGCCAGCACGAACGTCTCGACCCAGATGTTGAACATCCGCGCCCCGCGCACCAGCTTGCCTTCGATACGCACACGATCATTCACGCGCAGCACGTCGAGCAGCGGATCGTCTTCGACCAGCTCGACCTCTAGGCCGCTGATCGTCAAGCGCCGGTCGTCTATCGCCTCGACCACGCCTTCCAGCGTGATGCGCGCCGCACGCTCGGCGGTCGATGCCGGCGTGTCCGACGGCGCAGGGGGTGGCGTGCTGGTGACGGGCGTCGGCGGTGTCGATGTCGGCGGTGTCGATGTCGGCGTGTCCGACGGCGTGCCGGTCTCTACTACGACGGCGACTCCAGCGGGCGTCGGCGATGCGCTGGTCGGCCCGATGTTCAGCACGGCGAACAGGCCGAGCAGCGCGGCAGCCATCACCGCGGCGCTCACCAGCGCAAACACGGCAATCCGGAGGATCGGACGCGGCCCACCGGGCGCGGATCGTGGCACGGCGGCCATGACCTGCGCCTTCATGCGGGCGCGCGCCGCCGGATCGAGCGCCGGCTTAGGGCTGGATGCAAGGCGCGACGCGGCCATCACGGCGGGATCGTCCGGCTGATCGGGCAGTACGTGATCGCTGCCGGGCGGCAGATGCCGGTCGAGCGCGTCGGACAGTTGGCCGGGATCGAGGGGATCACGCATCCGGCGCCCCCCGCAGATAATGCCGTCCTTTGCTCTCACCCAGCAGCGCGGCCAGCTGCGTCAGCGCGCGGTGCTGGATCGACCGGACAGCCGATAGCGACTTGCCCATGATCTCCGCCACTTGCTCGTGGCTCTTCCGTTCTACGAACCGGAGCACCAGCAGGAGCTGCTGCTCGCTGGTCAAATGATCGAGCGCGTCGCGCAGTTCGGCAAGGCGCTCTCGTTCGCCCAGCGCATCCTCAAGCGGCGTGCCGTCCGGAACGGCGAGGTCATCTTGCAGCTCGGCCTGCGGACGGCGGCGCGACTTCCGCCGGGCGTCGATAATGCGCGCCGACGCGATCCGGTACAGCCATGCCTCAAACGGCGCCCCGGAATGACGATAGGCGGGCAGTCCTTCGACCATTTTCACGAATACGTCCGCGGTGAGATCCTCCGCATCGGCGCGGCTTTCGACCCGGTACGACACATACCGGAAGATCCGCTCGACATACATCTCGTAGAGGTCGGCAACGGCGTCCGGGTCTCCGCGCTGTGCGCGTTGGATGAGCGGCTCTGTCGCCACCGGGCAGTCCTAGTATTCGTCCATGCAGCGGTGAGCGTCTGAGAGATAAACCGCGCGGCCGCCGCCAATGTCGCATCTTCGATGATAAACCGGGTTGGCGGCGTCTGGCGTTGACGCAAAAAGAGAGAGCGTGGACGGGGGTTCCACGCTCTCTCGTGATGGCGCCGGGGTCGTGCGTACTAGTCGCCTACAGCGACAGCGGACGACACGCCCAGCGGTTTTTCAACAGTGCTGCGCCGGCCGCGCCCCCACGGGGTGCCCAGCCACTTGAGCAGGAAGAAGTCCGCCCCGATGTAACCCGCGTTCTTCCATGCGAAGATCAGGGTGAGCGCGACCACGAACAGCACGGGGTTGGTGCTCGCCGAGCCGGCCAGCATGAAGTTCATGTTCATGAAGGCGCCGAAGAACGCGGCGATCCCGACAAAAGCGCCGACGATCAGGGCGATGCCGATCAACAGCTCGCCATACGCCACCAGCTTGGCGAACCATGTGTAGGCTTCGGCGTCCAGCAGGCTCTGAAGGAAACTGCGATACCAGTCGAACGTGATCGCGGGGCGGCCCGTCTCCGGGATCGCTACGGCATGTTGCCAGTAACCTTGCAGCGCCGTGCCGTTCTCCGTCCAGCCCGGAACACCGATCTTGCCCGCTGCCGAGTTGATCCACTGCATCCCCAGCCACACGCGGACGGCCAGCCACAGCACCGACATGCGCGTATCGGTGAACAAGAACTTCACGAACGGCGGATCTTCCACGATATGGTTCTGATGGGCCTTCAGGAACTTCAACATCGCTTGCTCTCCTCGATTTCAGCTTGCTTGCATTCAATGACACAAGCATAAGCCGGGCCGGGGAGAGCCGGTAGCAGGCAAAACCCTGAAGTTTGGACAGAGCGCGTCAGGATTTACCCGACACTATTCGAGATGCTTGTGCTCCATCGCCGAGCGGACGAGCTGAGCGCGTGTTTGCAGGCCGAGCTTTTCCATGCCGCGCGCGCGGTAGGTCTCGACCGTCTTGGTGCTCAGATACAGCTCGTCGCCGATCTCGGCGTTGGTGTAGCCGAGCGCCACCCGCTTGAGCACGTCGAACTCGCGCTCCGACAGCTCGCGCCACGGGTCGGCGTCATCCGGCCGAACAGCGGAGGACGGCGGGCGCAGCAGGTACTGTGTCATGGCGGGATGCACGTAGATTTCGCCGCGCAGCACCGCCTGAATCGCCATGATTAGCTCGGTGTCGACGGCCTTTTTCAGCACGTAGCCGGCGACCCCGGCCTGCATCGCCTGTTGGAAATAACTGCTGTCGTCGTGCATGGTCAGCACGATGATGCGCGTGTGCGGCGAGCGCTCCATGATCGCCGGGATGACCTCCAACCCGCTGCCGTGCGGCATGTTCAGGTCGAGCAGCAGCACGTCCGGCGTGTGCCGTCCGACTTGTTCGAGCGCCTCTTGCCCCGTGCTGGCCTCGCCCACAACCTCCCATCCGGGCTGTTTGCTCACCAGCAGGTTCAGGCCCGACCGCAAGATCGCGTGATCGTCCGCCAGCACGATGCGCACACTCTCCGCCATTACGCGTGTTCCTCCGCCGTCTCGGTGACCGGCATCTCGATGAATAAACTGGTTCCCTGACCCGGCGTGGACTCGATGGTCAGCGTGCCGCCGAACAGCGCCGCCCGTTCGCGAATCCCGTGCAGGCCGAGGCTGACGCGCCGACGGGCGACCTCGTCCGGGTCGAAGCCGACTCCGTCGTCCTCGATGATGATCTTGAGCCGTCCCGCTTTGCGCGTCACGATCAAGCTGACAGCGTTGGCCTGCGCATAACGCGCGATGTTGGTCAGCCCCTCTTGCACGATCCGGTAGACCGCCGTCTCCTGCTCAAGGGCGAGGCGGCCCTCCAACCCGCTGATGACCGCCTCGACCGGGATGCCATGGCGGCGCTGATAGTCCTGCACGTAATTGCGGATCGCGCTGGCAAGGCCGAGGTCGTCCAGCGCGCGCGGGCGAAGCCGCCACGAGATGTCGCGGATTTCGTCGAGCGTGTTGGCGATCACGCCGCGCAGATCGTCCACCTGCGTGCGTACGCTCACAAGGTCGTCGGTCTGCTTGACGTTCTGCAAGCCGACCAGCAGCAGGGTCAGCGATTGGCTGGTGCTGTCGTGCAATTCACGAGCGATGCGCTGGCGTTCGTTCTCCTGCGCGCCGATCACCCCGCTGATGTACTGCTCGCGCAGGCGGTCACGGTCGATCCGTTCACGCTCGGCCTGCGCCAGCGACTCGGTCATGTGGTTGAACGCCGAGGCCAGTTCGCCGATCTCGTCGTCGGCCCACCGTTCGACGCGCGGGCTGAAGTCCCCTTTGGCGACAGCGTGCGTCGCGCTGACCAGCTCAAGCACCGGACGGGTAAGGATCCACGTCAGGAAGAAGGCGGCGGCGAAACCCACCGCGACCATGACAGCCGTGATCGCCAAGAGCTGCACCGTGACGCGATCGACCGTCTGCATGATGATGTCGCGCGAGAGGCCGAGGCGCAGCAGGCCGCCGTTCTGCGCGATGACGCTCCGAATCTCGATCGTCCGCCCGCCGTTGACGGCGTACACACCGTGAAAACCGCCGTGGTCACGGGGGATCGCGCCGGCGGACGATGCGGCGCGCCCGTCGCGCACGATCTCGCTGCCGTCCGCAGACTGCACGATAAGGTAATCCACCAGCGTGTTATGGCTCTCGGACGAGTAGTGGGCGCGCCGTTCGGCAAGCAGCATCCGCAGCGCCGTCAGATCGTCGGCAGTCAGCAGCGCGCCGGCGTCCCGCGCGATGCTGTTGGCGAGCGCGATCCCCTGTTCTTCCAGCCCGCCGGTCAGCGCGCCGTCCAAGACATAGCGCATCTGCACGATGACGAACACGCCCAGCACGAGGATCACGCCGAGGACGATGCCCAGCACCTTCACGCGGATGCTGACCGCGCCGACCACATCCCAGACCCGCTGAGCGACGCTGGCTTTCGCTTGCCCTGTCATTCCCGGCCGCCCTTCGCTGTCACACGCCATGAGAGTACGCGTGACGGGGCGATTGTTCAAGCGGCGGTCGGCTCGCGGTAAAGTGTCGGGACATCCGCGCCCCCGCTGAAATCCCCTCACGATCCACGCGTATTTGACACCCCTCATGCGTAGGGCTAGAATTTAATTGTCCGTACATTTGCACCACGGCAAGGAGGACACCCCGTAGAAACCATCGCAGCTCCGCAGCCATGCACCAACCTAGAACCGCTTTCTTCACGCAAGGATAAGGGAGAATCCAGATGTTCAGACGTTTCGCCCGTCCCATTTCACTGTTTCTGATCCTTCTTTTCGTCTTCGCCATCCCGATGGCCGGGTCGGCGCAGGACGACATGGTGTTCTACTGGGTATCGCACGGCGCGCCGACCGACCCGGTATGGACGTACTTCCTCGAAGGCGCGGTTCAGTGGTCTGAAGACACCGGCCACGAAGTCCGCACCTCGTTCCACAGCGGTGACGTCCCCTCGCATCAGGAAGCGATCCGCGCGGCTATCGCCGCCGGCGCGGCCGGTATCGTCACCAGCACCCCGGATCCCGGCAGCTTGACCGAGGTCATCGCGGAAGCGCATGCGGCGGGCATCCCGGTCATCATCATCAACACCGAGGACAAGACCAGCGGCCGTGACGCATACGTCGGCGGCGACAACGTCGTCATTGGTCGGCGTTGGGCGCAGTATCTGGTCGACAACGGCTACGTCTCCGAAGGCTCGTTCGTCTGGATGCCGGTGGAGGTTCCGGGCGCGACCTATCAGGTGTTGGAGACCGAAGGCATCGCCAGCGTGTTCGATCCGCTCGGCATCACCTACGAAATCACCGAGGCGACGCTCGATCAGGCGGAGATCATCACCCGCATGTCCGACTACCTGACCGCTAACGGCGATCGCATCGACGCGATCATCGGCCTCGGCGACTTGGTGACCGGCAGCATCGCGCGCGTGTTCGATCAGGTCGGCGTAGCGGCTGGTGATATCCCGGTCGTCGGCTGGGGCAACTCGCCCGAGACCGCGCAAGAAGTCCTCGATGGCTACGTCAACGCCGCCATGTGGCAGGATCCGCAGGCCACCAGCTATATGGGCCTGTCGATGGCGATGATGGCCGCCGTGGGCATCCCGCCCGGCTTCGACATCATCGTCGGCACGCTCTACGGGGCGGACACCGCGCAGGTCTACCTCGACATCATGACCGGCAACTAGCGTTTGAATACGGTCGGCGCTGCCGGCTGTTTCACGCGAGAAGATGCAACGCAGGGGTGGCCGAGTTCGGCCACCCCGTGCGGTATGATCTGGCGCAGCGCCGTTTACAAGGGTTTATTACATGCACTCCTCATCTCCGTTCCGAAGATTCTTTACCGGGCCGGCGGCCTCACCGGTCGGCCAATTCATGCAGACGTTCATCAGCCGGCCCGAGTTTGGCCCGTTCGTGCTGCTGATCCTCGAGATCATCGTGTTCACCTTGCGCTCCGGCGCGTTTCTTTCGTCCACGAACATCAGCAACCTGCTGGCGTTCACGCCGGAACTGGGCATGATCGCGCTCGGCATGACGATGCTGATGACCTCCGGCGAGTTCGATCTGTCGGTCGGCTCGGTGTTCGGCTTCGCGCCGGTCGTCATGTGGACGATCCTCAACACCGGAACCGCGTCACTGGAGGTCGGCTTCTTCGTCGCCATCGCTATCGCCGTCGTGATCGGCTATGTCAACGGCATCTTCGTCACGCGGTTAAAGATCCCGTCGTTCCTCGTCACGCTCGGCATGCTGCTGGTCGTGCGCGGCACAGCGCTGTACATCACCGATGGCTTCCCACAGCGCACATGGAGCGCGGAAGGCTCGTGGATCGCGAACCTGATCGTCGGCGAGTTCACCATCGGCAGCATCAAGATCTACGCCTCGGTGATCTGGTTTATCGTCTTCGTGATCGTCCTCGCTTATATGCTGACCCAGACTAAGTTCGGCAACTGGATTCTGGCGTCAGGCGGCAACGCGCAGTCGGCGCAGGCGCGCGGTGTCAAGGTCGGGCGCACCAAGATCATCCTGTTCATCATGACCGCTGTCATGTCCGCCTTTGCCGGCATCGTCAGCTCGATCCGCGTCTCGGCGGCTAACCCCAACAGCGGCACCGGTTACGAGCTTGAGGTGATCGCCATGGTCGTCATCGGCGGCACGGCGCTCACGGGCGGGCGCGGCACGATCATCGGCACCGTCCTCGGCGTGCTGATCCTGCGCTTCATGCGCAACGGCATCGTGCTGATCGGCGTGCCGGGGTTGGCCTACAACATCTTCATCGGCGCGATCATCCTCGGCATGATGGCGCTGCATTCGTGGTTGGAACGCCGTCACAACGCGGGGGTCTAAGATGAACGAAGAACTCGTACGCATGGAACACATCTCCAAGTTCTTCGGCCGCGTGCAGGCGCTGAACGACGTGACCTTCACCGTGCGCAAGAACGAAATCGTCGGCCTGCTGGGCGACAACGGCGCTGGTAAGTCGACCCTCATCAAAATCCTGTCCGGCGCGCTGATCGCCGACAGCGGCACGATCTACATGCACGGCAGGCCGGTTTCCGTGCGCAGCACGACCGACGCGATCAAGCTCGGCATCGAGACGATCTATCAGGACTCGGCGCTCGTCACCCAGCTGTCAATCGCGCGCAACCTATTCCTCGGCCGCGAGCCGACCAAAGGCCCGCGCCTGCTCAACCGCATGGATCAACAGGCGATGAACGAAGTAGCGGCGGGTCTGCTCAAGAAGGCCGGCATCCAGAAGGACATCCCGCCCACCACGCCGATCAGCTCACTGTCCGGCGGTGAACGGCAGGCGGTCGCCATCGCCCGCGCCATGCACTTCGACAGCGAACTGATCATCCTCGATGAGCCGACCAACAACCTCGGCGTCGAGGAGACCCAGAGCGTGCTCCGATTCGTCCGCAACGCCCGCGACTCCGGTCATTCGTGCATTTTCATCGCGCACAACATCCACCATGTGTTTCAGGTGGTCGACCGGATCGTCGTGATGCGGCGCGGCAAGAAGATCGCCGACGACATCGACCCGCGCCAGACGACCATCGAGGCCGTCGAGCAGGTCATCATGGGGCATTTGGACAGCATTCCGGACGCGCCGCCGGCGCAGTAACAACGTCCCTAAACAGATTCACGCGCTGTTCTCGTGCCCGTTCGGCCGCGCGGACTGAGACAGCCGCTTCACGCTGCGTTATAGTCTTGCCCGATATCCCGCACCCTGAGAGGCAAGCTGCCAGCGTGGAGACGACCTTCGGTTTTTACGACCTGATCGAGACGTTCACCAAACCCGGATGCGCCGTCTGCAATCTGCTGCAAGCCGAGACAACCCGCCTGCTCGACTCGATCCTCTACGAATACGCCACCGATACCAGCACACAGGCCGCTTTCCGTGACAGCCGCGGCCTGTGCAGCGAACACGGCCACCAGCTCACACAGATGGGCAACGCGCTCGGAATCGCCGTGCTGTACGAGCACCCGCTCAACGACGTGCTGCGGATCCTGCAAGGCACAGCGCCGGGCGGTGGCTCGCAGGCGCGGCTGATGACCCGTCTGTTCCCGCAGAACCCGAACGGCGCTATCATCGACGCGCTCACGCCCACCAAACCGTGCATCGCCTGTGCCTCACAAGCGGAGACCGAAGCGCGCTTCGTTAAAATCCTGAGCGACTTCGCCGACGACGAGCGTATGACCGGCGTGTTTCGCGCGTCGGACGGGTTGTGCCTGCCGCACTTCATCCAAGTGCTCCAAAACACAGCCGACCCCAGTCGGTCGCGCCTGCTGATCGCGATCCAGACCGATATCTGGACACGCCTGCGCGACGAACTGCGCGAGTTTATGCGCAAGAACGATTATCAGCACGCCAGTGAGGCGATCACCGAGGCGGAAGGCGTCAGCTGGCGAAGGGTGGTGGCGCGCATGGCGGGCGAGCGCGGCATCCTCAGCCCGCGCCGTACGATCTCGTGAACGGGGGTCGAGCGCCCGAAGCAGATCATCGTATCGCCGTTTAAGGAGAGGACGTTATGACGACATCCACACAAGCCGAGCGCGGAGTCATCGCCATCACCGGCGCGTCGGGTGCGGTGGGCGGACGGGTCGCCCGCCGGCTCGCCAAACAAGGGTATCCCCTGCGGCTGGTCGTGCGGGACGAATCGCGCGCGCCACACCTGCCCGATGCGGCGGTCGCCGTCGCGTCTGACTACACCGATCACCCCGCCATGGTCGCGGCGCTGGCCGGCGTCTCGACGATGCTGCTCGTCTCTGCCCACGAAGGCGGCGATCGCGTGCAGGTACATAAGTCGGCGGTCGCCGCGGCGGTCGAAGCCGGGGTGAAGCGCATCGCGTATCTGTCGTTTCTCAACGCCGCGCCGGACGCGACATTCATCCTCGCCCGCGATCACTTCTACACCGAACAAGCCATCCGCGCGACCGGCCTCGACTTCGTGTTTCTGCGCTCCAGCCTGTATGCCGACGGGACGCCGGGATTCTTCGGCAAGGACGGAGTCGTGCGCGGGCCGGCGGGCGATGGGCGTATCTCGCTCGTCTCGCGCGACGACATCGCCGATGTCGCGGCGGCCGTCCTCACCGATGCGTCGTACACCGGCCAGATCATCAACAATACCGGCCCTGAGGCGCTGTCCTTCACGGAGATCGCGGCGATCCTGAGCGACGTCAGCGCGCGCCCGTGCCGTTATCACGAGGAGACAATGGACGAAGCGCGGCAGTCGCGGGCGATCTACGGCGCTCCGCCAGAGATCGTGGAGAGCTGGATCAGCACCTACACAGCAGCCAAAGCCGGGGAACTCAGCCTCATCAGCGACGACGTGCGCCGTATCACCGGTCACGCGCCGCTCAGCTTCCGCGATGTCCTCACACGGTATCCCGAAAGCTACGCACACCTCTTGGAGGGCAGCGATCCGCGCTGAAGAAACGGCCACAGCGCATCGAACGATTGAACCGCAAGGGACGCAGTAGGGCGCGATGCGCTGCGCCCTACAAAAAATAGCGCCAGAACGAAGTTGAAAGTGATGAGTGATGAGAAAACACCGCGCCGTATAGCTCGACTCATGCTGCAAGATGGGAGACCGAATCTCTCGGCTTACGAACACCGGCTTAGTGACTGATCTCTGACACCTGTCCCCTGTCCCCCTCAAATCCCGCTGAAGGCGTTGACGCCGCCGTCCACGATCAGCACCGTGCCGGTCACGAATCGGCTGGCCGGCCCCGCCAGATACAACAGCGCGCCGAGCAGATCGTCCGGCTCTCCGAAACGGCCCGCCGGCGTATGCGCGATGATCGTACCGCCGCGCGCCGTGAGCGAGCCGTCCTCGTTGAGCAGCAGCCGCCGGTTCTGCTCGCCGATGAAGAAGCCGGGCGCGATGGCGTTGACGCGAAGCCCTGCGCCGACCTTCTGCGCTAGTTCGACCGCCAGCCACCGGGTGAAGTTCTCGACGGCGGCCTTGGCCGCGCTATACGCCACAACGCGGGTCAGCGCGCGGTGCGCCGCCATCGACGAGATATTGACGATGCTGCCGCTGCCGTGGGCAGCCATCTCCGCACCGAACACCTGCGAGGGCAGCAGCGTGCCGGTCAGGTTGAGGTCAAGCGCGCTGCGGAAGGCGTCCGCCGGCACGTCGAAGAACGAGTCCGCCGGGCCAACCGTTGCCTCAGGGACGTTGCCGCCCGCTGCGTTGACGAGGATGTCGAGGCGGCCCCATGCCCGAATAACGGCATCGCGCGCCGATTCCAGCGAAGCGCGGTCGAGCACGTCGGCTGGTGCTGCGAGAGCCGTGCCGCCCGCCGCTTCGATCTGCGTCACGACGGCGTTGGCAGCGGCGCGGCGGCGGCCCAAGACCGCGACCTTCGCTCCAGCCCGCGCCAATCCACGCGCCATCGCTCCACCCAGCACGCCGGTTCCGCCAGTGACGACCGCCACCTGCCCGGTCAGGTCGAACAGCGAGTTGAGAAATGAGTCAGTCATCACCAGAACAGCCTTCTGTCTGCGGGGTATTGGATCACGGCATTAGCCTAACGTCTCCGGCGTGGCCTCGCTACCCGATTCGGCGGCGTCGACCGGCAGCCCTTCGAGCCGCATGATCGTAAGCGCGTTGGTGGTCGGGCTGGGGCCGGGGCGCAGCACATAGTCGAACGCCATGCGCCCGTCGGTGATCGTCTCGCGGAAGTGCAGATTGCGAACGTGCGGCACAGAGTCCGCCAGCGCGGTCAGTTCGAGGTCGTGCGTGGCGACGATGCCGAGCGCCTTCCGTTCGGCCAGCGCGCGGATGTACGACCGCCCGCCGATCAGCCGTTCGCGGTTGTTGGTGCCGCGGAAAATCTCGTCGATCAGGTAGAACAGCGTCAGGCCGTCAGGCGCATCCAGCGCGTCGAGCAGGGCGCGCAGGCGGCGCACCTCGGCATAGAAGTAGCTCAAGCCCTCGACCACCGAGTCGCTGACGCGAATGCACGTGAACAGCCGGAAATGGCCGAGGCGCATCGCATCGGCGTCGGCCACGCTGCCGGTATACGCCAACACGATGTTGAGACCGACCGCGCGCAGCAGCGAACTCTTGCCGGACATATTCGAGCCAGTCAGCAGCGTGACAGCCGAGTCTGCGTCGGCGTGAAACGGGTTACGCACCTTGCGCTCGGCGGGGATCAGCGGGTGGCCGAACGCGTCGGCGTGCAGCTCCGGCGTATCGATCAACGTCGGGAAGCTGTAAGCGGGGTGCAGGTCGGCGAAGGTCGCCAGCGCCGACAGCGCCTCGATCTCATGCCATGCGTCGAGCCAACGCGGGAGCGCCGCCGCCAGCGCGTGCTTGCTGCGCGTCAGCAGCGACGCCGTGATGAGATCCCACGGCGTGAGCAGGTTGAGCGCCGTCCACGCGATGAAGTTGGCCCGCACGCTGGCCGCCCCGGCGATCATGCTGATCCGGCGCAGCAGTGCGGACGGGCGCGCGGCAGGGTCGCGAAACGGCGCCAGCAGCGCGTCGAGATGCGGACGGCCCGGCGTGCGGCGCCGTTCCAACACACGGAACGCCGCGGCCAGCCGGCCGACTTCGTACGAGACCATCAGCGCGTCCTCGCCGACCTCCGCCGCCGCGCGAATAAACACGGCGCTCAGCACGACGTACAGCGGCAGCGTAAACAGCAGCAGTCCCGCGTCCGCGCCGGACAGGTAAGCGATCCCCTGCACGACGTTGATCGCGGCCAGCAGCGCAAGCCCGGCCAGCGCGGCCAGCGGCACGGGCGGCGCGCTGTGTGGATCGTCGAGCCATGCTTGCAGTGTGCCTTCGCCACCAGCTGGCCGGCGCGCGCTCATCGTAAGCCGGTCGCGGAACGTTCCCAGCGGGCGCAGTTCGGCCACCAGCGCCTGCCGGCGGGCGATCATCGCGGCATTCGGCGTGCCGGCCAGCAGCCAATCGCGTAGGCGAGCGCTTCCGGCGGCGGATGTCGTCGTGTCGATCAGGCGCAGCAGGCCGTGCGGCCCGATGATGTCGAGGTCGCTGGCATACGGATGTTCAGGCTCGGCGGCCGTATGACGGGCCGGCGGCAGCCCATCCCATGCCAGCAGCATACGCGCCAGATGCGCCTGCTTGATCGCGTCTAGTTCGCGCGTCTGCACGGCGGCATCACACACGCGGCGATGCGTAACGACCGCCGCCGCGAACGCTCCGATCCACAGCACAGCGGCCGGCAGCGCCAATCCGGCCGGCACAGCGAAGAAGGTCAGCACGCCGCCGGCCAGGAACGTGCCGAGCCGTACAAGGCTGAGCTGATCTTCGCGCCGGTTGAGCCTCTCGGCCCGCCGGTCGAGCCGGTCGAGATGTCGCTGCAGGGCGCTCATCAGCCGCGCGCGCGGGGTATCGGTCATACGCTGCCTTTCTCTGCTGGCGCTTTCGACGCGCCTTCTCCCTGTCTCACTGCTCAAGGCCGGGGGTGAGGTCTGAGCGCCGGGGGATCGAGATGCGCCCACCCCAAATTCTCGGCTATTCACCGGAAACCGTCCAGTGCGGTGCTGACAGCAGGCCAAGACCGGGCACTCACACGTTCGCACGACTCCAAGTAGGTTATCGAAAGTCAGCAGGCTCAATCTTCTGCTTCAGAGGATTCCACGAGCGATGAAGGTTGGTAGTCACTCATCACTCATCACTCATCACTTACAACTTCTTACATTAACCTCCCCGCACAACACAGCTTGCATGGCTGGAGAGAGCGGGGATCGCCGTCCTTTTTTGCTCATGGGAACGGGACGACCAGATAAGGGGTTAGAAATGCACCCGTTAGGGCGTAGTCGTTTGACATAGTTTCGCGGTATAGTGTATGTGCGATGGAAAGGACGGCCGCTATGGAGCGCAAATTCGAGATTAAATCCGCGACACGCGGCGCAGCCTTCACGGTTCGGGTCATGACGCGTTCCGAGTACACGGGCATGGCCGGCCTGTTGGAGGACGACAGCACGCTGCGCGTCAAGCTCATCGCCGAGGAAGCGGGCAGCGCGGCCGCCAATGAAGAGCTGATCCAATTCTTTGCTGAACTGCTCGAGGTCGACCCCAAGCGGATCGAGATCGTGGTCGGGCACGGTGGCCGCGACAAACTGCTGTCCGTCATGGATCTCAACAAGTCCGACCTCCTCGCCAAACTGGGGCTGTAACGACTCATGCGCCGTTTCGTCCGCGCGGCGGCGCTGATTGGGGCGGCGCTCGCCGGATTAGCGGCCTGCACCGGCGGGCCTGCTGAACCGTCCGCCACCCCTCCACCCACCCAAGCCCTCAACCCTGCGCCGCCGACCGTTACGCCGGCGATCATCGAGCCGACGCCGACGGTCACCCTGCCACCGTCCGCCTTCGATCTGGCGCTCACGCTGACCGCGGACGCCCCGACACCCGATCCGACCGATGTCACGCGGGAAGCGCGCGCCGCGCAAGCGCTCGAGGCCGTCGCGGCAGAAAGCGGCCAGCCCGCCGACCAATTGGACGTCATCGCCGCGACCGGCGTGCGCGCAGGCCGCGTGATCGACGGATGCGGGCGCGCCGTCTCAGGCCAATCGCTGGTCAGCGTGCTCGATGGTGAGGACGTGATCGAGGTACTGGTCGGGCCGGAGGACGCGCAGGTGTGCGGCACGGTCAACCTGTATGACGACCGCCCCGACCTGTTCATCCAGCGCGACCCGATTGCCGAAGGGTTAGTGCTCATCGCTCGCACCCGTGCTGCCCGCGCGGCCGAGGTCGAGGAGGCGGATGTCGTGCTGGTCAGCGCGCGTCCCGTCAACTGGCCCGACGCCACGCTGGGATGCACGGCCGACGGCGCTCCTGCGCCCACGCCAGAGACCGCCTTCGCAGGCGTCGCCGGCTACCGCATCGTGGTCGAGGCCGATGGCGACCCGTATATCTATCACACCGACTTCGACCGTATCATCCCGTGCGTGGAACCCTGATCGCGCGGATAATCCGATCCAAGCCCGCCAAATCTTGCACGACATCCACCCGTGCATCAGGTAGGGCGACGCGCGCCAGCTCGGACGCCCGCGCCCCTTGATCGGCGCCGATCTCCAGCAGAGCGAGCGCATCCTGCGCCAGCACACGCGGGGCCTGCGTCAACAGCCTGCGCACGATGTCCAGCCCGTCCGGCCCGCCATCCAACGCCAGCGCCGGCTCATAGCGGCTGACGTCCAGTTCCAGCAGCACGCCGCTTTCGATATACGGTAGGTTCGCCAGCAGCACGTCGACCGTCAGCGCCGCGTCGATGATCGGCGCGAGCAGATCGCCATGATGGAACGTCAGGGCGACTCCGTTGAGCGCCGCGTTGCTGCGCGCCACGTCGAGCGCGCCGGCGCTGATGTCGACAGCATGCACGCTGGCCTGCGGGCAGTGCGCGGCGACCGTAATCGCAATCGCGCCGCTGCCGGCGCCGATGTCGACGATCACCGCGCCGGGGCGCTGCGCCTGCGGCGCGGCGATCGCCAGCTCGACCAGCGTTTCGGTCTCAGGGCGCGGGATCAGCACGTCAGGCGTCACGTTGAAAGTTCGGTCGTAGAACGCGCGCTGGCCGAGGATGTAGGCCATCGGCTCACCGGCGGCGCGGCGTTCGACCAGCGCGGCGAAGCGGGCCTCCTGCGCGGGGGTCAGTTCGCGTTCCGGATGCGCGATGACATGCGCGCGGCCCGCGTCGAGCACATGCGCCATCAGCAGCTGCGCGTCCAGTCCGGGCGAGTCACTGCTTGCGAGGAAACGGGCGCGGGCGGCGGCCAGCAGCGGGCCGAGAGCGGTCATTCCATCCCGGTGGACGGCACGGCGTCGAGCGACTCATAGCGCGGCAGCGCCGCCAACATACGCGCTGTGAACACGTCCTCCGGCCCGGACAGCCCGTCGACCTCCGCGACCGGCGAGGTGGCGGCGTCGTTCGCGTAAGCCAGCACCATCAGCGGCTCGGCCACGTCCAGCCACTTGACCGTCTTCATCTCGTCAGCGCCGTCGCTGCGGTAGCCGTACACTTCGGTGCGGGGATACAAGTTGCTGCGCTTGACGAGGAAGTCGAGCGCGTCTTCGCCGGTGAACAGCTCGCCGCGTTCCAGCGCGATCAGGCCGGGGACAACCGAGAGGAAATGCTTTTCGAGGTAGCGCACGCCGTAGCGGATCACGACGCCGCGCGCCAGCACGTCGCGCTCTGGCGCAGGGTTGGCCGTCAAGATGATCCGGCCGTGGTGACGCACGACCGCGCCGGGAAAGACTTCCCCATACGGCGCACGCGCGGGGATGGCCGAACGGGACACGCGGGCTTAGTGATGGGCGGGCGCGGCGTGGCCGTGCTCGTCGTGCGAGTCACCGGCAGGCTCGTCGTGCGCGCCGTGGTCTCCATCAATCGGGATGTTGATGTTGTCAAAATTCTGGAACGGGCGCGTCACGGCGATCCACGCGCCAGCGCCGCTCGCCAGCATCAGCACACCGAGCGCGAACCAAAGCCCGACATCAGCGCCGGTAATCACACCTGTGCCGGCGGCCAGCAGCATAAGGGTCAGGCCCGCCCCAGCCAAGCCAGCCAGCCACCACGTCAGCGGCGTCATGCCGAACTCGTGGATCATACCGGGTACTTGTTCTTCGTCGTGGTGAGCCATGCCGACTCCCTTTGTATCGGTTAAACACGCGTAATGGGTTGATTCTGCCGTCTCGCGGCGGCGGAGTCAAGGCGATATGACCGCGCGCCGGCAATCCGCCGCGGATAGCCCTGAAACACTGCCGGTTCGGGCCGGTGTCGAAGCCCGTGAACGGCCGGGACTTCGCTTCTCCCATCCCGCAGTCTGCACCGGGCCGTTTGTTCAGCATTGACACACAATTGTCGGGGTTGTGTCAAATCCGTTACCTCAACCTGTTGACAGAATTCTAACTTTTGCATACATAATGAGTGCATGTGTTCAGTCCATCATTGGATGGCCTAGTGAAGGTTGCAACCATAACATCCCTCCAGTACGACGATCCCATGATGCGGATGCTCGTAGACAACCTGCCTGCGTGTGCGGTGGCGTTGTTCGACTCTAATCTGCGGATCGTGCGGGCGGGCGGCGAGCTGCTCGAACGGTGGGGATTCCACCACGACGAGGTGGAAGGGCGCCTGCTGCGCGAGATGTTCCCGCCGTCGAAGGCCGCGTGGCTGTCCGGGCTGGTGTCGAAGGTTATGGCCGGGGAAACCATCCGCGCCGAGTATCCACAAGAGCAGATGCACCTTCATGTCGTCGCCAAGCCCACCAACGACGGCGGCGTGATCCTAATGCGCGACATCCGCGACGTCGCCGACGCGCAGGCGCAGCGCTTCACGCAGGAGCTGCGCAGCACCGAAGCACGCAAAGACGGCGAGATCAACCTGCTCAAGAACCAAATGGCCGAGCGTATCCTGCACGAGTTCCGCAACCCGCTGGCGAGCGTGGCGTCCTCGGCCGAGCTGCTTCACCTGTATTTCGAAACGATGCCGGAAGATCGGCGGCGCGAACATATCGACCGCATCGCCCACGAAGTGCACCGGCTCTCCAGCGTGCTGGACGACATACTGGCGATTATGAAATAGACCGGCGAGCGCCGGTCTTTTCTTTCCCCGTGGTGGAGTTGTCCCTACGCCGACGGAATCCGGGCAGCACGCCGGCGAACTAAGCCGGTGTTCGTATCTTGCAGCGTTAGTCGAGCCATACGGCGCGGTGTTTTCTCATCACTCGTCACTCAACACTTTCGACTTCGCGCTTAGACCGTCTCCGGCATGACGATCGGTTTGAGCTGCGCCTCGATCGCCGCCCGCCGGCCTTCGAGGAACGGCGGCAGGGCTAGGCGTTCGCCCAGCGTGGCGAGGTCTTCGTCGGCGGTGAAGCCGGGGCCGTCGGTCGCGATCTCAAACAGGATGCCGTTCGAGATGCGGAAGTAGATCGACTTGAAGTAGTAGCGGTCGATGTACCCGCTGATCGGCAGGCCGACGCTGCTCACGCGGTTGTGCCAGTACTGCTGCTCGTCGAAATCCTTGACGCGGAAGGCGACGTGATGCGTGCCACCTGCGCCGGGGCGGGCGCGCTGAACGTCGCGCTCCTCCATCACCCACAGCTCACGGCCGGGGCCGCCCGCGCCGATGTCGTAGACGATGACTTCGCGGCCGTCGGGGTACGGATGCCGCGCCGATTCACGCATGTCGAGCACCTGCGTTAAGATCGGCTCGACATGTTCCAGCCGCGGCACGGAGATCATCGAGGCGTAGAAGCCGCGGATGGCGACGGACTCCGGGATTCCGGAGGATTCCCAATACGTGACAGGATCGCCCGCGCCGCCGTCTTCCATGAGCATCAGGCGCTGGCCCTCGCGATCCTCAAAACGGATCACGCCCCGGCCGGCGAACTGTTCGATCCCGTGATGCTGAACGTCGTGTTCGTCAAGCCGGTTGACCCAGTAGGCCAGCGCTGCCGCGTCCGGCACGCGGAATGCCGTGAGCGTGATGCTGTCCGCGCCGCGTATCTCAGGCCGGGCGCTCGGCCAGTCGAAGAAGGTGATATCGGTGCCGGGACTGCCAACCTTGTCGGCGTAGAACAGGTGATAGGCGCTGACGTCGTCTTGATTGACCGACTTCTTGACGAGGCGTAGGCCGAGGATGCGCGTGTAGAACGCCGCGTTGATCCCGATCTGCGCCGAGACCGACGTCACGTGATGAATACCGCCGAGGTTCATGGGGGCCTCCGATCCGTATGCGCGGCGCTTTCAGCCGGCGCAGCTGTGTTCCTGTTGTGGCGCCAAATAGTTCTATATCAAACTATTCGACATTTGACAGTTTAATGCGATATAATCGGCTTGTCAACCACGCTCGCGTTAGAAGCGTATCAGAATTGCAGCGACAGAGGCCCCATGCCCACACACTACGCCGGCGCCGCCGATGACATCCGCGCCCTTAACGCCTACATCAAGCTCCAGCGTGCCGCCGAGAGCGTGCTTCAGCGCACCAGCGCGCACCTCGCCGCGCACAATCTCTCGCTCAGCCAGTTCGCCGTGCTGGAGGCGCTCTATCACCTCGGCACGCTCTCGCAGATCACCCTCGCCGCAAAGCTGCTCAAGAGCACCGGCAACATCTCGTCGGTTCTCAAGACATGCGAGAAGCACGGCCTCATCACGCGCGAGCGCGACCCGCACGACAACCGCGTCATGCAGGTTCGCATCACCGCGCATGGCCGCGCCCTGCTCGAGTCGATCCTGCCCGCGCACATCGCCGGCATCTGCGCCGCGATGTCCGTCCTCTCGCCGGCCGAGCAGGATACCCTCGGCGCGCTGTGCAAACGCCTCGGCCTCGGCGGCTGAGCGCGGCGGCGAGCCTACGGCCGTAACTCGCTGTGATCGGTGAGCGCGACGGCGATGAGCGCGGCGGTGCGGGCGTTGTTGACCAGCAGGCTCGTATTGGCGCGGCGAGATTGGCCGGCGGTCAGCTCAGCGACGCGGGCGAGGACGTAAGGCGTGACATCACGGCCGTGGATTCCAGCGGCATCGGCGTCGGCGGTAGCTTGGCGGATGGCGGCCTCAGCATCGGCGTCGGGCATGGCATCGGCTTCAGGCACCGGCACGCCGATGAGCAGGCCGTGGCCGAGCGCCAGACGGAACGCGGCGGCGATAATCGCGGCGGCCTGCTGGGGCGTATCGACGCGGACGGTGACGGGCAGATTGCTGCTGCGCGAGTAGAAGGCAGGCAGCGTATCGGTGGTGTAACCGATCACGGGAACACCGTGTGTCTCGATGACCTCCACCGTGGCCGGCAGGTCGAGGATCGACTTGGCGCCGCTGCATACGACCGCCACCGGCGTGCGGCCCAGTTCGATCAGGTCGGCCGAGATGTCGAACGGATGGCCGCGGTGAACGCCGCCGATGCCGCCGGTGGCGAACACGCGAATCCCGGCGCGCGCCGCGACGATCATCGTGCCGGCGACGGTGGTCGCGCCGTCTTCGCGCAGACCGACGCTGATCGACAGATCACGCCGGCTGATTTTGCGAACTGAGCCAGCGGGCGCGCGGCCGAGCGTTTCGATCTCATCGCCGGTCAAGCCGACGGTGATCTGGCCCTTGAGGACAGCGATCGTCGCCGGCTCTGCCCCGCCCTCGCGGACGGCGGCTTCCATCGCCAGCGCGGTCTCAACGTTGTCTGGATAGGGCAGGCCGTGCGTAATGAGGGTCGATTCGAGCGCGACGACGGGCCGGCCCAGTTCAAGCGCGTCCACGACACGCGGTGCGATTGTCAAGTCTTGGCGCATACTGCCTCCTGTGATGGCGAGTGGATTATAATCGACGGCGGGATCGCGGCCAGCCCCGCGTAAGGTTCATCCTCAGCGGCGCGTCCGTGGCGAAAGAGACGCCAAAGAGCAAAGAGTTCACCTGATGCACATCGACATCGTTCACGACACCGTGTGTCCGTGGTGCCGGATCGGCAAACACAATCTGGATTCTGCCCTCGCGCAGTGGGCCGGCGAACCGGTCACACTGCGCTATATCCCGTACTTCCTCAACCCCGACCTGCCGCCGGAAGGCGTGCCCTATCGCGCGCTGATGGCCGGTAAGTACGCCGGTGTGAGCCTTGAGCAGTTGTTCGACGGGCCGCGGCAGGCCGGCGCGCGGATGGGCTTGACGTTCAACTTCGAGCTGATCGAGCGGGCAGCAAGCACCGTGCTCAGCCATCGGCTCATCGCGCTGACTCCCCCGGAACACCGCGAGGCGATCATCGACGCGGTGCATGTGGCCTACTTCGAGCGTGGACAGGATATCAGCCGATTGGACGTTCTGCTCGACCTTGCGGCGGCCATTGGACTCGACCGCGCCGAAATGCAGCGCCTGCTCGAAAGCGACGCCGCCGAGGCCGACGTGCTCAACGAGGCGCGGCAAATGAGTCAGGCCGGCATCACCGGCGTGCCGTTCTTCATCTTCAACGGCAAGTGGGCGCTCAGCGGGGCACAGCCGCCGCGCGTATTCGCTGAAGTGCTGGCGAAGGTCGCGGCCGAAAACACCACGCACGCATCGGCATCCGACGGCTGACCCCGCTAACCCCGCGCGCATTTCAGGAAATCCGCATACGATAGGTTTCACGGACGGGCGTCATATCGAAGGACGCGGGCGATGAAGCTGATCCTGAACGGCGAGGTGATGGCGGCGGATGCGGGGCCGGACGACATCAAGCGGGTGATCGACGGCTTGCCGCCCAACGACGAGGCGATCCTCGAACTGCAGAAGACCGAGGACGAGTTCATGCAGGCCGGCGGCGTGCCGGAGTCGGGCTTTGTCCTCGGCTACGTCAATCAGCCCAGCAAGATCGAGATGGTCAGCGGAAACAAGGCGGTCAAGCCGCGCACGGTCGCGCAGGTGTTCACCGCCTATGCCGCCGGGGATTTCAGATGGCGCGGCATGCTCGCATGGAAGCCAGCCAACGAGCGCGTGAGCAAAGAGATGCAGCGCGAGGCCATGCGCAAGTATGGGCCGTATGTGTTCCTGATGTTCCTTGCAGTGATGGCGTGGCTTCCTGCATTCCAACTGACCCGCATGATCTCTGAGGCGGTCGTGTTCAAGCCGCTGTGCCTGCGCGCGCACCCGGATTTCCTCGGCTATCGGCACGGCTCATATCCCGGCTTGACCCAAATCATCGCGTATGGGTCGTCCGGCCACGAACCGGAATGTCTGTTTGCGGAGCGTCCGCCGGTGCCGCTGTCCGCCGTGACCGACGGCGCGGCTGTATTGGACATCATCATGGTCATCGCAGAGCTTTTCGTGCCGCTGTTCGCGCTGGGCATTCTGTACGTGGTGATCGCCGTTGCAATCCACCGGTTCCGCAAACGCCGGCGCGAGGGCTTGCCCCAAGCGATCTGAGACATCGTGCGCCGCATTTTGCGCCGCGCCAGACGGTGTGATGGCCTCTGCCGGTGGCCGGACGACGCGCGCCCCTCCCCGCAGAGGCCGCGGCGGGGTATGCTTGGCCGGCGCATTATACGGGAACCCTGCCATGCTCGCCGACCTGATTGAACAGATCACCCTGTTCGTCGAATCGATCATGCTGACCTTCGGCCTGCCCGGCATCGGCCTGATCGCTATGGCCGAGAATCTCTTTCCACCGGTGCCGTCAGAGTTCCTGTATCCGCTGGCGGGCAAGCTGGCGTTCGACGGCCTGATGCCGATGTGGGCGGTCGTGATCGTCGGGGTAACCGGCACATGCGCCGCGTCAAGCCTGTGGTACGTGCTGGGCGTGAAACTGGGCGAGGAACGCGTGCGCCAGTTTATCGAAAGGCGCGCCACGATCACGGTCGGCCGCCTGCGCATCCCGATCTTCACCGTCGATCAGTACGACCGCGCGCTTGAGCTGTTCCGGCACAGGGGCGGGGCGATCGTGCTGATCGCGCGCATCCTGCCCTACGTGCACAGCGTCGTCAGCCTGCCTGCCGGCGTGATCCGCATGCCGTTCTGGCGCTTCATGCTCTACACGGCCATCGGCGCGACGGCGTGGATCCTCCCGCTGACCGTCCTCGGCTATGTGCTGGGAAGCCGCTGGCGCGAGGTGCTGACGCTGATGGATGCGTACCAGAACGCGATTATCGTCGCGGCGGCCGCGGGGTTGGCGGCGTGGCTGATCTGGCGTCGCGCCCGGCGTCGTGCAAAACTCCGTTGACTCAGTTTTTCGCCTATGCTACACTTGCCGTTCATAAAACCGCGGTGGAAAAAGAGGGACTGCCATTAGCAACCCGGAATATCGCATCAACCGCCAAATCCGTGCGCGGGAAGTGCGTCTGATTGATGAAGACAACGAAAACGTCGGAGTGGTCACGCTCTTTCGTGCACTCGAGTTGGCTGAAGCGGCTGACCTCGACTTGGTCGAGGTGGCGCCCAACGCCAGCCCACCCGTCTGTCGTATTATGGACTTCGGTAAGTTCCAATACGAAAAGCAGCGGCGCGAACGTAAGGCAAAGAAAGCCCAGAAGATCGTCGAAGTGAAGCAGGTGCGGCTCAACCCTGCCACCGACGACTATCATCTCGGCTTCAAGATGGACGATGCGAAGCGGTGGCTTTCGGAGGGCAACAAGGTGCGGTTCAGCATCCGCTTCCGCGGGCGCCAGAACCTGCACACCGACATCGGCCGGACACGGCTGGTTCGGATTGCCGAATCGATGAAAGAGCACAGCGTGATCGAACAACCGCCGACGCTCGAAGGCAATACGATGACCATGACTCTCGCGCCGCAAACACCGCAAGCTGAGAAGAAGACGCAATAACACGGGGAAGACCGACGTGGCTAAGAAGTATAAGCTCAAGACACACAAGGCGACCGCCAAGCGCTTCAAAGTGACCGGAACCGGCAAGCTGATGCGCACGAAGGGCGGCAAGAGCCACTTGCGCCGCAACTCGTCCAAGCGGACGAAGCGCCAGTGGGACAAGACGCTCGAGGTAACCAGCAGCGGTCAGGCGAAGCGAATCAAGCGCCTTGCGCCGTACCTCAAGCACTACAAGGCCAATCCGCCGGCCTAACCCGCCGGTTTGCGTTTGGGATCACCCGTCGCGAAGGCGGGCCGCACAGCCCGTTCCCACCGGCGGTCACAAGTTGAGACCCTAGGAGTATTCGATCATGTCCCGCACCAAGACCGGCTTCGTACGCCGCCGTCACCACAACAAGATCCGCAAGATGGTCAAAGGCCAGTTCGGCAGCCGCGGCACGCTGTGGAAGCGCTCGAACGAGGCCATGCTCAAGTCGCTGTTCTACAGCTACCGCGACCGTAAGCAGCGCGCCCGCCGCCTGCGCGAGTTGTGGATCATCCGCATCAACGCGGCCGCCCGCCTCAACGGGCTGAGCTACAGCAAGCTGATCCACGGCCTGAAGTCGGCCGGTGTCGAGCTGGATCGCAAGGTATTGGCCGACATCGCCGTGCGTGATGCCGCCACCTTCACCAAGCTGTCTGCGCTGGCCCAGAGCAAGCTCTAGCCCATTCCCTTCCCAGAGACTCAAAACGCCGTGCTTGTCAGTTCCGACAGGCACGGCGTTTTCGTGTTGAAATCGGCCGACGCACGGAAGCGTACGCCGTGGGATGAGGTCGGGCGCGGGAGGCCCGCTTTGTCCTTACCTCAGCTCTCAGCACTCGTCACCCAGCACTGCCTTAGGGCGCGAAGCCGAGGTGATCCAACAGCGCGTCCAATTGGCGCAGCGTCTCCTCGGCGGAACCGTCGTTGGTGAGCGTGTAGTCGGCAATCGCGATCGGCCCACCTTTTTCGAGATTCTCGATCTCCGCCCAATCGCGCGATTCGGCCTCGGCCGCCGTCAGCGGGCGAATCGGGCGCTCGGCCAACCGCTGATAGCGCAGATCACGCCGGCACACCACCGCCACCACGGTCAGATCAGCCTTCAGCGCGTGACGCAGGTATTTGTACTCGCTCCAACTGTACAGCCCGTCGATGACGATACACTGACGGGTCGCCAGCGCGGTGTGCAAGGACTCAAGCGCCAGCTTCGCCATCGCGGCCATGCCGTGCGTTTCGCGCAGTGCCTCGCGCACGATCTTCTCATTTTCGGGATTTACGGCCATCCCGCGCTGGCGCACCTCGCCTTCGACGATGCCGCCAAATCGGAACTGCCAGAATCCGCGCTGTTCGAGGTAATGCGCACACGAGCTTTTGCCGGAACCGGGCATGCCAACCAGTGCCAGCGCGCGCGCCGTAGACGTATGGGTCATGGGGGATTGTCCAGATGCGAGAGAGCCAGTCGCATTATATAGACCGTGCGCACAGGTTGACAACGCCGGTCTGGGGCCGATTACGATGTCGCCCAGTAGTCGCACAGTTCGTCGAACCGTGCCTGCCAATACGCTTCGGGATCGTTGACGGTGTCGCCCTCGGCGGCGGAGATTACGAAGTAGCCCTGTCCGGGGATTCCCGAGTCCTTGCGCACAACCAGCGTAGCGAGGCTCGGCATGCCTTCGGCGGCGTCCTCACGGCTCATCTCGTCCAGCAGGCGGTGAAAAATGGGGGCGCGGTGATGCAGGCGTGCGGTGCTGATGAGCGCGGCGAGGTCGGAATAACAGATTGTCTTGCGCTGTTTGGCGAGGTAGATCAGGATGGCGCGCATCTCGTCCTTGACCGCGCTCCAATCGATCGGTTCGCTCACGGGCATCGGCCTACGACTCCGGCTTGGACGACTGCTCAGACATCATGTGCTCAACGAAGTCGCCCATCTCGCGCACGATCGCGTCGGCGGAAGCGTTGCAGCCCATGACGAAACAGCCGCTCCAGTTGTCCCAACCGATGGTGATCTCAGCGGCATCGCGCACGCACGAGACGTACAGCTCATCAAATCCGTGCACGGGCAAACGTGACCGGAACCCGAACTGCTCGACGGCGATACGCACCAGCGGCAGCACCATCATCCAGTCGGCATCGGCGATCTCATACGATTGGCGACCGCTGACGGTCGTTGAGAACTGTCCGACAAGCTCCACGGTAAACCCTTCCGCTGTCGGTGACACCGGCGCCTAGTATGCATCGCGGATGATCCGCTGACTAGCCCGACGAGACGCGCGTGGCGTATTCTGTGTCCGCTTGTGCCCTGTACGCCGCTTGTGGAAGTGATGAGTGTCAAGTGATGAGTCGTGAGGGAAGGGCAAAAAGCGAGCACAGAGTACACAGAGGGAGCAGGAGTCAGTTGTCAGGGGTCAGGGGTCAGTTGCCAGTGGTCAGTTGGCAGGAGGTAGTTGTTAGACATCACTAGCCCATCCAGAAATCGCCACCGCACACGCGATTCGTTCTCCCCTCTCCCTGAGGGAGAGGGGCCGGGGGTGAGGGTTCAAGGGCCGGGGGTGAGGGCTTCTCCGAGTGCTGAGTGTCAAGTGATGAGTCGTGAGTAAGGGCAAGAGCGGGCACAGAGTACACAGAGCAACCGCGAGCACATAGAGCGACTTTCAAACTCCCACGTACACGTCGTTCTCCCCTCTCCCCTTGTGGGAGAGGGCCGGGGGTGAGGGTTCAAGGGCCGGGGGTGAGGGCTTCTCCGAGTGCTGAGTGTCAAGTGCTGAGTGCTGAGGGAAGGGCAAACCGATTGAACCACAGAGGACACGGAGAACACAAAGGGGCCTTGTAGGGGTGCAGCGTGCTACACCCCTGACAACTGCCCCCTGCCTACTGACAACTATCCCCTGACAACTATCCCCTGACAACTGCCCTATCGCATCACCCGCAGGACGGACAGCACGCGCCCCTGCACGCGGCATACCGACGCCTTGACGAAGATCGGCTCCATCGTCGGGTGCGCGGGCTGAAGGCGGATCGTGTCGTCCTTCTCGCGGAAGTAGTACTTGAGCGTCGTCTCGCCGCGGTCTTCGAGCCACACCGCCACCATGTCGCCGTTGCGAACGTCTTCGACTTGGCGCAGGATCACGATGTCGCCGTCCTGAATCATCGCGTCGATCATCGAGTCGCCTTTGACGCGCAGCGCGAACACCTCGGCCGGGTCAGCCCCGCCGATCATCGACGGCGCGACTTCGATGCGGCTGTTTTCATCGTTGGCGAAATCACTCGTGTCGGGGATCGGCATCGGCTGGCCGGCGACGATCTGCCCCATGAACGTCACGTTGACGGTCATCGGGTTGACATGCACCGGGCGGCCGTTCTTCTCGGTCAGCTTGATGCCGCGCGACTTGGTCGACGTGCGATCCATATAACCGAGGCGTGTGAGCTTGTTGAGGTTGTAGTTGACCACCGACGTCGATGCGATGCCGGTCGCCTCGCCGATCTCGCGGATGGTCGGCGGATAACCGTACATCGCCACGTGCTGCTCGATGAACTTGAGGATGCTTTTCTGACGCGCGGTCAGTTGCTTCGATTTACGCATCGGCATGACCCGACTCCTTACCCTAGCACAGCCGAACGAATTACGAATAAGTGTTCTATAGAACATAGTGTAGACGAACCTTTGTTCGACTGTCAAGTTTTGGCTTCGTATGTCTGATGGGGAGGACAACGTGTTACAATGCGGCGTGATAGGGCAGGCCCCGCGCAGCCTGCCGCCGCATACGAGGGGGCTGAATGGCAGACGACGATCTCTTTGAGGACACCGGCGACTTTCCGTTCTCAGATTTGGACGACGAACCGCCTCGTTCGCAGGGGGGGACGCGTACCTATGAGGAGTTCGTCGCCGAGGTCAACCGGCGCATCGCGGTGCTGCAAGCGAAAACCCAACCCGGCCGCGCGCGAGCGGCGGCGGCGGAATGGCTAGGCGACAGCGCCGATACGCGCGCGATCAAGCCGCTGATTCAAGTCTATCTGAGCGGCGAGACGCCCCGTGGCGTGAAACGGGCGGCTCGCACCGCGCTGTCCAAGTTCCGCGCGCTCGACCGTGCGCTTGTGCGGGACGAGGGCGAATCGGTCGAGGACGCGCTCGGCAGCCCGGAAAACGAGGCCGTCGTCGAGCTGATCAAAGATCTGGCGTTCAATGATCGTAAGCCTCGCCGGCGCGGGCGCGGCCTGCTGTATATGAGCGGTCTGCTCACCATCCTGCTGGCGTTTCTGATCGTGGTGTATATCAACGCGCCTGAAGATACCGTCCGGCTTTCCGACATCCAATTGTCGCTGGGTGGCGGTGACGGTGACGGCGACGGCGCGCCGACCAGCATCCCGACGCCCATCTCGACGCCGATACCGGGTGCAACGGAACCTCCAACGGCGATTCCGACCGCCACCCCCACCGCCACGTCAACCCCGACGCCCACGCCGACCCCGACGCCCACGCCGATTTCCGAGGACATGCTGCGCCAACAGCTGCGCGAATTGTACGGGGTGCTGAGTGTGGTCGATACCAGCCGCGGCGTGCTTGACCAGCTCGACATCAACTGGCAGTCGATCTTCAACGATCCGACCGCCGGCAGCCGCCTATGCCAAGCGACGCCGCCGGACGTACCCGCCGATGTCACGCTGCCGGCCGGCTTCGAGGATCGCGAGCCGTCGTTGGTCATCGCGCGCGACCAGATCAATACCGGTCTGGCGCTGCTGCGGCAGGGCTGGACGTACTGGCGTGAGGGCTGCGCCGCCGGCGATCTGGCGGGCCGCTTGAGCCTCGGCCAGCAGACGGTCGTCACCGCGCGTGCGGCGTTCAATCAAGGACGCACGTTCCTTGACCTGATCCCGCAGTAATGCGGATTGGCGCATCTGAAGTGAAAACGCAGGGCTGGCGTCATCCGCGCATGATTCTGTGCCGGCGTGAACCAACGAGTCGAATCGAGCTTGGCGGACGTGGCAGGTGACCGGACGTTTCTAGCACATCACGAGGGTGGAGCAGCACAATGGGCGTACTGACATGGGCGCAGGCCCGGTTTCCGCAGCAGCGTGTCTTTTGGGCTGTGAGCCTCGGCCACTTGGTCAACGACATTTTTATGAGCATGGGGCCGGTCATGCTCGTGTTCATCAGCAGCAGCGGCATTTTGCCGATGAACGCCGCGCAGCTTGGGCTGGCCGTATCGCTCCGGCAGATCGCTGGCGCGCTGTCTCAGCCGTTGTTCGGCGGGATCGGTGATCGCACCGGTGGGCGTTGGCTCGGCGCGGGCGGGGTGGCATGGGTCATCATCGTGCAGACGCTGTCGGTGCTGCTGGCCTTTACGGGCAGCTTCACGCTCATGGTCGTCCCGTTCATCGCCGTCGGGCTGGGAAGCGGCGCGTTCCACCCGGTCGCTGCCAGCCACGCCGCCGAAGCCGACCCGGACAACCAAGCGCGCAACATGTCGTACTTCTTCATGTTCGGCCAGCTCGGTCTGGCGATCGGCCCGGTGCTGGGCGGCATCCTTTTGCAAGGCGCAGCGCAGGCCGATGATCCAACCGCGTCCTCGCTGATGAGCGTGTACCTCGTCGGCCTGATCGGCATACCGCTGCTGCCCTACATGCTGGGAGGGATCCCGCAGAAGGCGGCCCATGCGGCCGGGCAGGCAGCGCGCACCGCTCGCCGTGCCGCCAGTAAACTAACGTGGCGCGAGGCGGCGGCTCCGCTGCTGATCGTCAGCCTGTTTGTGCTGCTGCGCAGTATGGCGCAGCAAGGGTCGGCGGCGTTCATCCCGGTGCTGCTTGAACAGCGCGGATACGACCCTGCCGCCTACGGGTTCGTCACCGGCCTGTATTGGATCGCGTCGGGGATGGTCGGGGTGCTGTGGGGGCACTGGGCGGATCGGTTCGGCCTGCGCCGCGTGCTGCTGTTCGCGGTGGTGGTCGGCTCGCCCACGTTGATACTCCTGCCGGCGACGCAGTCGTTGTTCGCGGCGGCGGTCGTGGCGACGCTTTCCGGCGCGATATTGAGCGGCACGCATTCATTGATCGTGGTGTTCTTACAGCGGCTGATCCCGGCGGGCAAAGGGTTCGCCACCGGAATCGGGTTGGGGGGGATTTTCGTGGCGGGCGCGCTGGGTTCGGTGTTTTACGGCTTGCTGGCTGATGGCCCGGCGGCGCTTTCGGCTGATCCAGCGGTTGCGGCGGCCTCGACCGGCATCGGCCTTGAGGCGGCCTTCGTCGTCAACGGATTGATGGCGCTGGCGTCGGCCGGCCTGCTGCTGCTGATTCCCTCATGGGCGTATCAACGGCAGTCGGCGCGGCCTGTGCCAGCGGTGGAACCTGCCGCGGCGGATTAGCGGCGGCGGACTTTGCGGAAAAGCCACTGCGCGAAAAACAGCTGTACGGCACGGATAATCACGGTCAGAATCGTATTGCGCGATGAACTGGAACTGCCGGTCGAAGTCGGGCGCTGATTGGACATGCTGGAAATTCCCTCGGTGACTAAAGTCATGCGCTCTCATCATACCCTGATTTCCCGCAATTTGTCCCGATCAATCTTTAAGCTACCTGTCATGAGCTTCCAGTCTCCAGTTTTGCAATACGGATGATGAGCAATTGAGCGGACATGCTGCATGTTGACGGGCAGCTGGAAACGAACGACGTTCGACTTCGGGCTTTGTCGTATGGCGAAGGATGGCGGCGCGCCGCCGGGGGGGTGAAGCATGACGAACGCAGGATGGCTGTTGATGCTCGGGGCGCTGGCGTTCAACGTCGCGGCGTTCGCCCCGTTCAGTATGCGGTTCTTCACCAGCAGAAACGCCGGATCACGCGCGGCGATGATCGAGCGCAGCCCGTGGATGTGGCGTGGGTTGTGCGTGCTGTTCATGGCTGGCGCGGCGCTGACGGTCGGCGGGCTGCTGCTGCTGACGCTCGACCTCGGCATCGGGTGGCTGTGGGTCGGGCTGGCGGCGGCGGTCGCCGGGGCGTTTTTCTGGCTGCGGATCACCGTGTTCCGGCTGACCGCCGCGCCGCAGCAAGTCGCCGATCCGCCGGCTGTCGCGGGTTCGTGGTTCCGGGGGTATGTGCTGCTGACCCAAGTGGCATGGATCCTCTTCGGGATTGCCCTGCTCAATACAGCGCTGCCGTCATGGCTGGGTTGGGGGCTGATCGGCGCGACGGCCGCGACGTTCGTGCTGTACGTCATCACCCGCGACCTACCGCCCGCTGTGTTTTACCTCTTGATGCTGGTCGTCGGCGGCGCGCTGCTGGGGTAATAGCCAGCGCGCCGCGAGTCGACGCGGGGCGATCTATGCCGTCGGCTCTGGCTCCGGCACTGAGACCGATTCCGGCTCGGCGGCCGTGGCTTCCGGCAGCAGCGCGGCGTCGAGCACGTCCGACATGCGGTCGACGAACACGAACGTCAATTCGTCGCGCGCTTCCTTCGGCACGTCGTCGATATCCGGCGCGTTCTTGCGCGGCAGGATGATCGTATCGACGCCCATGCGGTGCGCCGCCAGCACCTTGTCCTTGACACCGCCGACCGGCAGCACCTGACCGCGCAGTGTGATTTCGCCGGTCATGGCGACGTTGCTGCGCACGGTGCGGTGGGTTAACAGCGACGCCAGCGCGCTCAGGATCGTCACGCCGGCGGACGGGCCGTCCTTGGGCATCGCGCCGCTGGGGACGTGCACGTGCAGGTCGAACTTCTCGAACACGTCCGGGGCAATGCCGAGTTCATCGGCATGGCTGCGGATGAAGCTGAGGGCGATGCGCGCCGATTCCTGCATCACGTCGCCGAGGTTGCCGGTGATCTGGAAGCCCTTGCTGCCGGGCATTTGCGACGCCTCGACGAACAGCACCTCGCCGCCGACCGGTGTCCACGCGAGGCCGGTGGCGACGCCGGGCAGGTCGGTGCGATCCTTGAGTTCTTCCTGCGCGGCGAACTTGGGGTTGCCGAGTAAATCCTTGACCATCGGCCCGTCGATGACGACCTTTTCGGCGTCCCCTTCGGCGATGCGCGTCACGATCTTGCGCGCCGAACGGCCGATCTCGCGCTCCAGCGTGCGGACGCCCGCCTCACGCGTGTATCCCCGGATGATCTCGTGCAGCGCGTCGGTCGTGAACGTCACCTCGCCATCCAGCAAGCCGTTCTCGCGGATTTGGCGCGGCACCAGATACTGCTCGGCGATGGCGGTCTTTTCCTGTTCGGTGTAACCGCTCAGCGTGATGATCTCCATGCGGTCGCGCAGCGGCCCCGGAATCTTGTCGAGGTCGTTGGCGGTCGTGATGAACAGCACCTCGCTGAGGTCGAACGCCACATCGAGGTAGTGATCGCGGAACGTGTTGTTCTGTTCCGGGTCAAGCACCTCCAGCAGCGCCGAGGCCGGATCGCCACGGAAGTCGTAGCCGAGCTTGTCGACCTCATCGAGCAGGATGATCGGGTTGCGGGTTTCGACACGCCGGATGGTCTGGATGATGCGCCCCGGCATCGAGCCGATGTACGTGCGCCGGAAGCCGCGGATCTCGGCCTCGTCGCGCACGCCGCCGAGGCTGATGCGGATGAACTTGCGCTCCATCGCGCGGGCGATCGACTGGCCCAGCGAGGTCTTGCCGACGCCCGGCGGGCCGATGAAGCACAGGATCGCCCCCTGCCGATCGCGCCGGACGTAGTCGGTTGTCTCGTGGGCGGCCAACTGCTTGGCGCGCTGCTGGCGCAGTTTGCGCACGGCGAGGAATTCGAGGATGCGCGCCTTGACATCCTTCAGGCCGTAGTGATCTTCGTCCAGCACGCGGCGGGCGCGCGTGATGTCGAGGTTGTCCTCGGTGCGCTTGTCCCACGGCAGGCTGACCATCCAATCAAGATAGGTGCGGATCACGCCGTACTCGGCGCTGGCGGACGGGATCTTGTTGAGTCGATCCAGCTCGCGGCGGGCCTCGGTGCGAGCCTCTTCCGGCATGTTGGCCTTATCGATCAACTCGCCGAACTTGATGTAGTCGGCGACCTGATCGTCGGCCTCGCCCAGCTCGCGCTGAATGGCCTTCATCTGCTCGCGCAGGAAATACTCGCGCTGGCTCTTCTCCATCTCGCCCTGCGCCTCGGTCTGGATCTTGCGGCCGAGTTCGAGGACGTCCAATTCCTTGCCCAGCACGTGGATCAGCCGGCGCATCTTCTCTTCGAGCGTCTGCATTTCGAGCAGGCGTTGTGCCTCTTCGAGGTCGACGCGGCGGATGTAGGTCGCGACCGCGTAGGTCAGATGCAGCGGCTCCTCGACGTTGAGGGTCGACTGGATCAGCTCGCCGGGCAGGTTCGGCAGCAGGTCGGCGAGGCGGCTGAACTGATCGCTGATGGTGCGGGCCATCGCCTCGATTTCAAGCGAGTCCGCCACTTCTTCTGGGACAGCCGACACACGCGCCTTGAGGTACGGCTCGGTCGCGGTGAACTCATCGACCTTGATGCGCATCAGGCCGCGGACGAGCAGGCGCACAGTGCCGTCCGGTGCGCGGAACAAGCGGTGCACCTCTGCCAGCGTGCCGATGGTGTACAGCTCATCGGGCGCCGGCTGTTCGACCTCCGGGTTGTGGCTGGTGAACAAGCCGACGTACTTGGCGCCGCCGTCCAGATCATCGAGCAGGCGCAGGCTGCGCGGCTGCGCCACCGTGATCGGCAGGGTCATCTTGGGGAAGATCACCATGCCGCGCATCGGCAGTACAGGCAGTTCGCTGGGCAGCGACGCTACTGCGGCGCGTGCCTCGTCATCGTCGTCGTTAGGGCCGGGAATGCCCTCGACGACGAAGGGGACGACTCCCTCAGGCAGTCCGCTGTCGACGTTGTTCTCGTTGGAATCAGACATGAAATTCGGGTTGCCTTTCCGGGCCGCGATGGCGGTCAACGACATTAGTGTACGGTATTGAGGGTATCCGTGTCCCGTAAAATTGCTGTTAGAACTCGCCATTAGCCCCTAATAAGTGGCTAAACGTGGGCGCCGCGACGAGTAGAGGGTCAGTCTGCCGGTGGGACGTTCAGCCCCGCGGCAATCGCGCGGAGGGCATCGGGAAGCAGGGCCAGCACGGCGGCGGCCGCTTGCGGATCGTCGGTGGCGAACGACTCGGCCTCGCGCAGGATTTCGACCATCACCTCGATCAGCAGCAGGTGAACAGCGACGATGCGCGGAAGCACCTCGCGGAACAGGCGCGGATCGGTCGCTGCGTGGATCAGCAGCCATGCCGCGCCGGTCATCAGCGGGAGCGTGGCGGCGTTCGCCAGCGCCATCGCCGCGGCGACGGCCTCGTCGGGAACAGGCCAATCGGCGGCCTTCTGCTGCTGCATGATGGCACTGATGCGCGCCATGATTCGAGACGCGAGACGTTCCGGCGCGCGCTCACGCGGGGCGCTGCTCAGCATCCGGTGGACGCGCTCGATCCGGTCGGCTTCGGCCAGCGTTTCGGGTTCGCCCGCCAGCTGCGCGCGCAGCGCCGCTCGCGCCTCGCTGTTGGACAGCGTATCGAGCGCCTCTTGAACCTGCTGCAGCCGCTGGGCTTTGGTGTCCGACATGGCCTAATACACCCCTTCGTTGGGCAGCGCGACATCGCCGAGCAGCTCGGCCAGTTTTTGCCGCGCGCGGAACAGGCGGCTTTTCACCGCGCTGACGCTGGTCTCGGTCGCCTCCGCGATCTCCTCGTAGCCGTGATCGAACCAGTAGCGCAGCACGACCATCGCCCGATCCTGCGCCGGCAGACGGTCGAGCATGGCTTGGATGCGGTCGCGCAGTTCGATCCCCATGGTGGCTTGTTCCGGGCTGGGATCGTCGCTGGAGAGCGTCAGCGCGACCGGCTCGTCCTCGTCGTCGATCGAGACATCACTGCCCCGCCGCCGGCGCAGCAGGTCATAGCAGTAGTTGGTCGTGATCGTCAGCACCCACGTGCGGAAACTGGCGCGTGTGTGGTCATACCGCGGCAGCACGCGCAGCAGGCGGATGAACACGTCCTGCGTGGCGTCCTCGGCCTCTTGGGCCGTGCCCATCATGCGATAGCACGCGGTGTACACGTCGTCCTTATAGGTATAGTAAATTTCCTCAAACGCCGCTTGATCGCCGGCGATGGCATCGGAAATCCACTCCAAAAGAATCGGGTCGTCACTCACAGCGGCTTCGTTCCCCCCAGCGTGCGGTGCTGACCGCTCGCCAAAACATACGCTTTGAGCGTGCGAAAGGTTGCGTCATGCTCATTTTATCACAAGTGCCGGTCTGGACGGTCTGGGTTGGCCGCAGTATAGTGTCATCAAAAGCTGTGACAAACGTATGCAGAGAATGACCGCCCTGTGATCCTGTACTTCTTGCGCCATGCCCACGCCGTGGACGCCGTCGGCCTGTCCGACGAGGAGCGCGCCCTGAACGACAAGGGGAATGCGCAGGCGGAAGCGACCGCCAAACTCTTCAAGCGCCTCAGCCCGCAGATCGACCTGATTTACACCAGTCCGCGCCTGCGCTGCCGGCAGACCGCCGAGATCGTCGGGCGGGCCGTCGACCGCACGCCGGAAGTGCGCGAGGAACTCAATTTCGAGTTCAACCTTACCCTTCTCAACGACCTGCTCGCCCCCCTAAACTTTGACCAGAACGTCATGCTGGTCGGGCATGAGCCGACCTTCAGCCGGGCGGTGCACGACCTGACCGGCGCTCGCATCGAGATGAAGAAGTGCGGCATCGCCCGCGTCGATCTGATCTCACGGACACCGCTGCAAGGCGAACTGGTCTGGCTGGTCGCGCCGCGACTCGTCCGCGCTATCGTAGAGAGATAACCCTATGCGCCCGATTGGCGTGATTATCGGCCTCGTCCTCGTGGCCGCCGTTCTCGTAATAGTCGTCCTCACAACCGTGCTCGTCCCTGAGGAACTCAACCCCGCCTTTGACGTGGCGCTGGCGTTCACCGATGCTGTGCTTGAGGCCCGCGACGATGCCGCCGCCCGCGCATTGATCGGCCCGGAGCTGGCCGCGTGGGTCGACGCCCACTGCGCCGACGGCCTCAGCGCGTGCGTGTTCGACTACTTCCCTGACAGTTGGGGCAGCCCGGTCGATACCGTCTATCGGCGCAGCATCCCTGACGGCCCCGACGCATGGGATATCCAGCTCATCACCACGTTTGACGCCAAGCTCAGTCAGGGGTTCTCCGGCGTGTGCATTTATCAGCGCGCAGAGAAGGCTGGTGACGGGACGTGGCAGATCACGCGCTGGTCGGGGTGGGTGTCGTGCGGCGATTCAGATGCCGGCCTCGAACAGCTCCGATCCGCGCAAGATGCGCCGAACCGTGCGCCGTAACTCCCGCGGCCCGTTCGTGCTGCTGGCAGTCGCGCTAGCCGCAGCAGGCTGCGCCCCGCGTGAGAGCTTGCCACAGTTCGACTTCACGCCCGGCCCCGCCTACGTCGTCACCGAGGACGAGGTGCGCACCGACGCGTACACCCTGACCACGCCGCGTCAATGGCGCGTGATCGCCGGGCCGGCCGAGGATCCGTATACGTTTCAGTTGGTCGCGCCGGAGAATCGGGCGTTGATCGCGCTGTCGGTGCGCCCGCTTGACCCGCCGCCGGTGATGCAGGGCGTGGCGTTGGCCGGCGTCGTGACGCGCACGGCACAGACCACCGGCCCGCTGGGCGCTGTGTATGCCGTGCTCGTCGCCGCGCCGGATGAGATCGACGGATTCGCCGGGGTGTTTGAGGCGGTCGTCGCCAGTGTGCGTTAACGCGCTCAGTCCGGGTTGGACGCTTCCGGCTTGACCGTAAACAGATACCCCACGCCGCGCTCGGTGCGAACATAGTGCGGATGATGGCTGTCCGCTTCGAGCTTACGCCGCAGCCGGTGCATGTGCACACGCAGCGTATCGTCGTTCACGTCTTTGTCCGGCCACACGCGGGTGATCAGCGTGCGATTCTCGACCACCCGGCCAGTACTGCGCACGAGGACGTGCAGAAGCACCGACTCGATAGGCGTGAGGGTGATGGACTTGTCGTCGATGATAACGCGATTGTGCGCGAAATCGATCTGCAGGTGCGAGTCGATGGTGATGACCGGCTCATTGACGTAGTCGAACGTCGGCATACGCGCCAGCACCACCTTGATGCGGGCCTCTAGTTCGCGCGTGTCGAACGGCTTGACGACGAAATCTTCGGCGTAGTGACGCAGCCCCTGCACGATGGTATCGGTGTCGCGCACGGCGGTGAGGAAGATGATCGGCACATCGGCCATAGCCTTGAGCTTGCCGCTGAACTCGAAGCCATGCATGTTGTTGGGAAGCATGAGGTCGATCAGCGCGATGTGAGGCAGACCTTCGTCCTTGATGTGTTTCAATGCGCTCGGGCCGTCGCTGGCGGCGTGCACATCGTAGCCGGCGCGGGTGAGGTGATCCACAACGAGCTTGCTGATACTCTCATCATCTTCGACGATCAGAACTCTGGATTTCTTCATCGTCGTCTTCTCCACGCTGTCAAGTTGCGCAATGTGCCACTCGACTATACAGTTCGGTTAAATGGATGTCAAAAAGAACCTTACGAACAAAATTAACCGTAAGATTGCATAGACTTTCAAAGCTGACGTAAGTGTCGGCCCTGTCTCACCGTCCAGTACAGTGATCCGACCAATTTGAGCAGGAAACGACAACCCATGAGTGACGCAATTATCCTGACCGACGCCGACTTCGAGGAGACAATCGCAGCCAGCGCCGCGTTAGTTCTCCTGCTGACCCATGGCGATGGACTGCGTAGTGACTTTTCAGCAGCGTTCAAGAAGGCGGTGGACAGCACGACGGACATCGCGTTCGCGCGGCTGAACCCGTCGGACAACCCGAAGGCGGCGGCCCGCTTCGGCGTGAGTGACAAGCCGCTGTTGATCGGGTTTCTGAACGGCGAGGAAATCGTCCGCCGGCTGCGCCCGTGGGGTTCCGACGTGACGCTGCTGGTCGACGAACTGCGCGCCAAGTCGAAACCGGCCGCCCCTGCCGCGTCAGCTTCCGATGCGCCGGCCGCCGTCACGGCCCCCGATCCCGCGCCAGCATCCGCCGCCGTCCCAGTCGACACCAAGCCGGTCAAGGTCACGGATGCGACCTTCCAGACCGAGGTCATCGACCACCCGCTGCCGGTGCTGGTCGACTTCTGGGCGGAGTGGTGCGGGCCGTGCCGTCAGATCGCGCCCGCGCTTGAGAAGCTGGCCGCCGAGTTCGCCGGTCAGGTGCGCATCGCGAAGGTCAACGTCGATGAGAATCCCGGCGTTGCGCAGGCGTTCCGCATCATGAGCATCCCGAACTTGATGATGATTAAGAACCGCACGATCGTCTTCAACCAACCCGGCGCGCTGCCCGAGCCGACCCTGCGCGACCTGATCACGCAGCTGATCGCGCTCGAAGTCCCCGCGCCAGAAGAGACCGACGCCGACAAGCAGCCTGCGCAGTAACGCGCGGCCCACGCGAATCAAAACGAAACGCCGCACAGCCGGGATGATCCCCGCTGCGCGGCGTTTTTGTACGACAGGGCGGGCTTACCGCTGGCCGAGCAGGTGCTTGCGCGCAGTTTCGAGCTGTTCGCAGATTTCGGGCGCGCTGGCGCACAGCTCCGTGACCTTCTTGATGCCGCTGATGACGGTGCTGTGCGTGCGATCCCCCAGCCCCGCGCCGATCTGGATGAGGGACAGGTCGGTCAGTTCGCGCGCGAGGCTCATCACCGCCTGCCGTGCGAGGCTGACGGCTTTCGTGCGGCCCTTGCCGAGGATCTCCTCGACGCTGACGCCGAACACGCTGGAGACGACGCGGGTGATCTCGTCGAGCGTGAGCGCCCGATTGTGTACGCGCGGGCCTTCGAGGCGGCGCAGGATGTGTGCGGCGTCGTCACGCTTGATCGGCGCGGCGGTCAGGCGCACGCGCGCGGCGATCATGTTGAACGCGCCCTCAAGCTCGCGCGCGCTGGCGACCGATTCGGCGATCACCTGCACCACCGGATCGCTCAGCGTGATGTTCTGTTCGTGCGTCCACAGCTTCACAATCGCCATGCGCACCTCAAGCTCCATCGGCGCGATGTCGACCACCAGCCCGCCTGAGAAGCGCGAGCGCAGCCGTTCTTCCAACGGCGCGAGGTCGGCCGGCGCGCGATCGCTGGCGACGATGATCTGCTTGCCCGACTCGCGCAGCACGTTGAACGTGTGGAAGAACTCCTCGACGGTCGAATCTTTGCCGGCGAGGAACTGCACGTCATCGACGATCAAGACATCGGCGGTGCGATATTTCTCGCGCATCATCGGGGTGGTGCGGGTGCGCAAGGCGACGACCAGATCGTTGGTGAACGCCTCGCTGGGGACGTAGATCGCGCGTCTGCCAGCGGCGCGGCTGACGTGCGCGGCGGCTTGCAGCAGGTGCGTCTTGCCGACGCCGACGCCGCCATAAATGAAAAGCGGGTTGTAATGCCGGCCGGGCGCGTCCAGCACGCTTTGAACGGCCTCATAGGCGAGGTGATTCGACGGGCCGACGACGAAACGGTCGAACGTGTACCGCGCGTTCAGCTCCATCTCAGGCAGCGACGCCGGGACGGGCGCGGGCACGCGTTCGGCGTAGGTGGGCGCGGGCGCAGCGTCGGCGACGGCGTACGTCGGCAGGGTCGGCACGCGCGCCTCGGCCATGATCTGAAACAGCGGGAGTTCCGTGTCTTGGGTGTGCGCTTTGGCGTTGTCGGCGGGCAGCAGTTCGAAGCGGATCGACGCCGCCTTGCCCCACGCATCAGACAGGACGCGCGCGACGTTGCGATACAGCCGGTGCTGCAGCATGTCGCGGGCGAAGGTGTTGCGAACCCCTACAATAAAAGTATCGCCCTCGAACCGCAGGAAGCGCGCATCGCGCACCCACGTGTCGAACTTGGCTTGGTCGAGCTGCAGCTGCAGCTGGTGGTACGTCGTTTCCCAAGCGTCTTGCGGGGTTAGCATAGCTGTGCATCATCCTTGTGTGGGGCGAACGGCAGGGAACACAAAGTCGAACCGCAGTGGCATTGAGCCTTGCGCCTGTCTTTCGCGGGTGAAAATCCGCTGTCGTGCTGATGAAATTCGTGTCGAGGGCGAAAATCCGCCCTAGTGGGCCCCGCCGAGGGTTGTAGTCTAGCGGGGCGGTGCTGGTTTGAAACTGAGCGCCAGTATACCCCAACATAGAGGGCGTCTCAAGAAGGGCGGCGCGGAGTCAGCCGAAAATTTAGGTTTGGGATATGCGAGTCGTGCGGGATTTTTTAGCTTGGGAAATGTCAGCGCGAGTCGGCGCGCGCGGCCCGCACGAAACGTCGAACAAAAAGACTGAAACCTACGATATCCCAAGTGTTTGTTCTAATCTTCACAAGCACATCTTGGGATAACTTTTACCATATATGGTTAAACGTTCCCTCAGGCGTCGACCGGAAATTAAGGTTGGAAAGATTAGAAATATCGCGCGGTGTGGGTTATTGAGTCGTTGACTGCATGCGAACAGATGAGAATCCGCCGGTGTTTCTCGCCCACCAATCCCCGAATCGTACCGCTGGGGCAGCAGGGCGCGGGCGGAAAAGGATGACAGCGCAGGCGCGACGGGTGTATGACTTTAGTACTAACTCCGCGCAAGAATGCTTAATGTCCTGAACGTCAATATTCGGTCTACAATGATAATCACAGATTTTACGAATAGCCCGTGTACTTGCGCTAGAAAGTTTACTAATACGAACACATCATGTTTCAAGATGATCACGAACAGCTCAATACAAACCGTCCTAACGCACCGCTCGATGCCGGTTGCGCCGACCTGAAGCCGATGCGCGTGGCCGCGCAGTCCACCCCGCGCAAGGTAGCGGGCGCGATTGCCGGCATGGTGCGCGACTCCGGATGCGCCGAACTTCACGCGGTGGGTGCGGATTCGGTGAACCAGACGGCCAAGGCCGTTGCGCTCGCCAAGCACTTCCTCGCCGACGACAACATCCGCGTCGTCACCGACATCGACTTCCTGACCGTGCAGATCAACGGGAGCGAGCGCAACGCGATGCGGTTCAGCGTGCGCCGCGTTTTGAACTAGACCGGCAGCGTGTCGACCTGCGCCGCGAGGCCGTGACGGACGGCGAACCGCCCGATGCGCTCCAGCGCGCGCTCGATATTGGCGCAGCTGGCCGTATAGCTGGCACGGATGAACCCGGCCCCGCTTGCGCCGAACGCACTGCCGGGAACCACCGCGACCCGTTCTTCGCGCAGTAAAGTCTCGCAGAATTCCTCGTCGGTCAGGCCGGTCGGCCGGATATCCGGAAAGGCGTAGAACGCGCCGCGCGGCTCGAAACACGGCAGGCCGATCCGGTTGAACCCGTCCACGATCAGGCGGCGGCGGCGGTCGTAATCACAGCGCATCGCCTCGACCGCGTCCTCGCCGTGTTCAAGCGCTTCGACCGCCGCGGCCTGTCCCATCGTCGGGGCGGACATGATGAGATATTGGTGCAGCTTGCGCATCGCGTCCATGATCGGCGCAGGAGCCAGCGCATATCCAATGCGCCAGCCCGTCATCGCGTAGGACTTACTCATGCCGCTGAGTACGATCGTCCGTTCACGCATGCCGGGTAAGCTGGCGACGTTGATGTGTTCGACGCCGTATACCAGCCGTTCGTAGATTTCATCGCTGATAACCAGCAGATCATGGCGAACGGCGACATCCGCCAGCTCGGCCAGATGTTCTGGCGTCAGGACAGCGCCGGTCGGGTTGTTCGGATAGCTGATCAGGATCGCCTTCGTGCGCGGTGTGATGCGCGCTTTGAGTTCCGCGCCGGTGACCTGAAACCCGTGCTCGACGAAGGTCGGCACCGGCACCGGGACGCCCCCCGCCATCTCGACGGCAGCCGCGTTCGCGACGAAGCACGGCTCGACCACCAGCACCTCGTCGCCGGGGTCGCAGATCGCCTTGAGCGCGAGATACAGCGCCTCACTCACGCCGACCGTCACCAGAACCTCATCCGCCGCGCCGTATTCCAATCCGTACAGGCGGCGCATCTGCGCGCTGATCGCCCGGCGCAGTTCAATCGCCCCGCTGTTGCTGGTGTATGCGGTTTGTCCGGTCAGCACGCAGTCCGCGCCGACTCGCGCGATGTGCTGCGGGGTTGCGAAGTCCGGCTCACCGATTCCAAGTGTGATCACGTCGGTCATGGTGGCGGCGATGTCGAAGTAGCGGCGGATTCCTGAAGGACGAAGCTGCTGGACGTTCTTGCTGATGAAGGTGCGCATCGACGGCGGTTTCTACCTGTCACAGGATAGGGTCAGAACACTGTGACGTATCATACGCACGCGCCCGGATCGCGTCATGAGGCGGATCGGCGCAATTTGGACGACTGCTTTCCTACAATGTGTACGAAACCGTGCCGCTATACGATAAACAGCACGATCAGCGCGGTATACACCAACACGACAAACAGCGATGTACGGACGATCACTGCGTTGTCGAGGCCGCCCTCCACGTATCCGGTGGTGCGCAAGAAACGCTGTTTGGCGAGTTCACCCAGCAGATAGAACCCGCAGAACAGCAGCGGCGCGACCTGAAGCGCGGGATCACGCAGCAGCGCCAGCACCATGCCGGCATGTCCGGCGGTGTTCAGCACGGCGAACAGCAGGGAGACGACCTCGCGCTGGATCACCCGGAACGCCAGTTGAACCAGCGTGCCGAGCGACAGCCCGATGAGCAGCAGTACCGCCAGCAGGCGTGGATGCCCGTCGAGCGCAAGCGGCGCGCCGGAGGTATTCAGCGCCGCCGCGACCCCGATCACCAGCGCGATTCCCTTGAGCGCCGTCTCGATCCAACCGTACAGCCCCCAGTTGACGATCCGCCAGCCAGACATCTCGCTCATCCCGCCTCCGACCGCGCGATCTCGTAGGCATGGCCCCAGCGCAGCAGGTCGGCGTCGCGCAGCCACCCGCTGAAGAGCGTGACGCCCAGCGGCTCGCCCGAGTCACGGCGGCCGGCCGGCAGGGTAAGCGCGGGATAGCCGGCCCGTGAATGATACGGCGAGGCATAGTTGGCGAAATCGGCGAAGAACGCGACATCGTATTTGCGCAGCGCGTCGTTGATGGCGTCCCGATAGGCGATCACCGTCGCGTCGACAAGGTCGTTGTAAAGGGCCAACACCTCGTCGCTCAGCCCGGCCGCTTGTTCGATATACGTCTGACCGTATGGGACGCGCGCCTCCGCCTGCTCCGCGTTATAGGCTACCAGCTCCGCCAGCGTCTGGATCGGCGCACGATCGCCCTGCGCGTGCAAGAACGCCTCGACACCGAGCCGGTAGCCCATGAGCAGGATCTGGAAGCTGTCGCTGGCGAGCCGTTCGTCCGTTTCCTTACCGGCGAACTCCGCCAGCGGCGGCACACGCACGACCACCGCGCCCGCCCCGGTCAGCCAACGGGCGATCTGTGCGTGAACTGTAGAATCGCCGGTGCGGACGTCCTCCTCACGCGTGACCAGACCGACACGAACACCGCGCAGCCCGTCCGGTTGGAGGCCGATAGTGTAGTCGAGGCCGAACCCGCCAATCGCCTCCGCCGACGCCGGATCGGTGTCGTCACGGTCGCTGGCGATAACCATCATCAGCGCGGCGGCGTCAGCGGCGGTGCGTGCCAGCGGGCCGGCCGTATCGAACGCGTCGGTGATCGGCACGATCCGGTCACGACTCACCAGCCCGACCGACGGCTTGAGGCCGACGACGCCGTTCTGTGACGCCGGGTAGACGATGCTGCCGGTCGTCTCGCTGCCGATGCTCAGGGGCGTAAGGCCGAGCGCTACCGCGACGCACGACCCGCTGCTGCTGCCGCCGGCATCGAACAGGCCGAACGGATTGCGCGTATGTCCACCCAACACGCTGAACCCGTTGATCGATCCCTGCGTGTAGAAGTTCGCCCACTCCGACAGGTTGTTCTTGGCGAGGATCACCGCGCCGGCCTTGCGCAGCAGCGTAACGAGGTACGCGTCGCGGTCGGTGATCAGGGCTGCCAGCGCGGCCGCCCCGGCCGACGTGTGCATCGCGTCACCGGTGCCGATATTCGCCTTGAGCGTGACCGGGATGCCGTGCAGCGGCCCGCGCACCCGCCCTTCCGAACGTTCGGCGTCCAACTGCGCGGCGATGCGCAGCGCGTCCGGGTTCAGCTCAAGGACGGCGTTGTGCCGGCCGTGGTCGATCCGGCGGATGCGCTCGACGTAGTAGGCGACGAGTTCGGCCGACGTCGTCTCGCGCCGGGACAGCGCGGCTTGGATTTGCGCGACGCTGGCCCCCTGAATCCGCGCGTCCAGCACGCCGATGCGCCCCGGCGTCAGCGCGTCGATCGCCGCGTCGAACGGCGTGAAGTCCAACGACTGCTTGAGGGGGCTGTCGGCGTCTTCGGCCTGTGCTTTGGCCTGCATATCGACATAATCGTCGGAACGCGTCATAAGAACCGTCCTTGCGGTGTCGCGCAGCAGATTTCGATTGTAGCGCGGCTGTCGAAAAGGCGCGGGCGATGCGTGACGAGAGAACGCCAAGTGAGCCGGCCGCGACGTTTGTCCCTGAGCGCCGCCGTTCCTGATAAAATAGCCTCAGAGCAAGGGGGCGACCCGTATGTCTGCCACACACGAACGCCTGCACGCCAAAGTCACGGGACGGGTGCAGGGCGTCAGCTTTCGCTATTACACCACACAGCAAGCGCTCGCATTGGGGCTGTCGGGCTGGGTCATGAACCTGCCGGATGGGCGCACCGTCGAGGTGATCGCCGAGGGGCCGCGCAAAGACCTGCAAGCCCTGCTCGATTGGCTGCGCCACGGCCCCAGCGGCGCACGCGTGATCAACGTCGCGTATACGTGGGAGGCCGCGACGGATCAGTACACCGGGTTCCGGACACGCCACGGCGTCTACGACGAGTGAGCGCAACGTTCATCGTTTCCGTGTCGCACGACGATGTGTCATGGGTGTGTCGTTATCGTTCTAAGACGGAGCGCCGGTGGAATGATAATCCGCCGTCTGGAACCTCGCCTTAATCCCCCGGCAGGCTGTCCTTCCTGCCCCCTGACCCTCAAAGACGTTATACTAGGCCGACATCGTCTGGTCTCAGTAACGAACGATCATGGCTTCGGCGACTCAGATCATCCTTCGGCGGCGGGCGCGTAAGGCCCGGCGCGCCGCACAATCGACACGCACGCGCATCTGGGCCGGCATCTGGCTGACGGTCGCGCTGGTGGTGGTCGTCGTGCCGCTGTCGATCCTCATCGGCGGCGCTGCATACGTCTATTTCAACGCTATCGACGGGCTGCCCTCGCCCGTCGAGACGACGTTCTTGGAGAGCGACGGTATCACGCGGCTGACGGACAGCACCGGACGCACCACGCTGTTCACCGTCAGCGATCCGCTCGGCAGCGCGCGCGAGTGGATCCGGCTCGATTCGCTGCCGCCGTTCGTGCTGGACGCCACGCTGATCGTGGAAGACCCGGCGTTTCTCGAAACGACGCAGTTCAACCTCGCCGCAACGGTGGCGCTGTTGTGGCAGAACATCATGGACGGCCCGATCGAGCTTTCAACGTCGCTCACGTCGCGGCTGGTTCGCAACGTCGTCGCGCCGCTGCCCGAACAGCCCAGCGCCGCCGACGTCAGCCGCGAGATCGCGCTCGTCGCCGAGATCAACCGGCGCTACTCTCCGCGCGAGGTGCTGGAGTGGCATCTCAATACCAACTACTACGGCAGCGAAGCGTATGGCATCGAGGCTGCCGCGCAGGTGTATCTCGGCAAGCCGGCGTCTGCGCTGTCGCTCGATGAAGCGGCGCTGCTGGCGAGCATCGCCACGGCGCCCCAGTTCAACCCGTTCAACGACGAGCAGGCCGCGCGCGGCCGACAGGCCGACACCCTGCGCCGCATGCTCACGTCCGGCCTCATCACACAGGCGGAATTCGACGCGGCCAGCCGGCTGGTCACGCCGCTGCACCCCGGCGCCAGCCAAGCCCCCGATTACGCGCCCGAATACAGCCTCTATGCGCGCCGCCAGACCGAGCAGATCCTCAACGCGCTGGGGCTGGACGGCGGGCGCATGGTGTCACGCGGCGGCTTGACCGTCACGACGGCGCTCGACCTCGGCTTGCAGCGGCAGGCCGATTGTGCGTTGAACAACCACCTCGCCGTGCTGCGCGGTGAGACGCCGATCTGGCGCGCGGCGGACGGATCGCCGTGCGAGGCCGAAGCGACCCTCGCGCATATCGCCCCGCTTGACGGCGACGTGCCGGACACCGGCTCCATTGTGATTATCGACGTCGAAACCGGCCGCCTGCTGGCGATGTCCGGGCAGGCTTCTCGCGCCGGCGCTCAACCGGGTCAGACACTCGCCCCGTTCGTCGTGTTCGAGGGGTTCCGCGAGCGCCAGCAGAACACGCAGTACACGCCGGCCACCATGCTGCTCGACATCCCGCGCCGTTTCCCCGGCGCCAGCGAGGGCATGATCTATCAGCCGGCCAACGCCGACGGCACGTTCTCCGGCCCGATCAGCCTGCGCGAAGCGGCCGCCACCAACCGCCTGCCGCCGCTGGTGCAGATCGCCGACAACCACGGCATGTCCAGCATTCTGCGCACCGCCCGCCGGCTGGGCATCAACACGCTCAACGACGATCTGTACGACCTGAGTTTGCTCGAACGCGGCGGCCAAGTCGCGCCGTTGGACATGGCGTATGCCTACAGCGTGCTGAGCGCGCTCGGCGATATGTACGGGGTGCCGGTCACGCCCCGGTCGGCCGGCGCGCGCAACCGGGATCCGGTCGCGGTGACGCGTATCGTGGACGCCGAAGGGCGCGTGTTGTGGGACTACGAAGCCGACGCGTGGCGCGTCAACATCTTCAGCGACGCGCCGGAACTGGGCTATCTCGTCACCAGCGTATTCAGCGACCCGATCATCAAGGCGCAGAAGTACGGCACGCAGAGCCTGCTTGCGCCGCCGCGCCCCACCGCGCTGATCAACACTATCACCAGCGACCGGCGCGACGATTGGACGGTCGGGACGACTCCACAGTACAGCATCGCCGTGCATCTGACACGCAGCGACGGCGCGCCGATGGGCTTCAAAGCCGACTCTACCGACGGCTCGACGGCGCTCTACCGTGCGATCAGCGAGCGCGTGCATGCCGGACAGCCCGCCTCCGACTGGGGACGCCCGGCCAACATCATCGAACTCGCCGTGTGTCAGCGCAGCGGCCTGCTGCCGAACGGCGCCTGTCCCACCCGCCGCGAAATCTTCATCGCTGGCATTCAGCCGTTCACACAGGACACGTACTGGCAGGCGATCGAACTCAACAGCCAGACCTTGCAGCGCGCGACCGCCAACACGCCGGCCGGCCGCCGCATCACCGAGACGTACTTCATCCCGCCTGACGAGGCGCTCGACTGGTGGCGCGCTAACCGCCAGCCCCTGCCGCCCGAAGATTACGATACCCTCACCCGCGCCGCCGACTCGCCGTTCACCGCGACAACCATCTCGCGCCCTGAGGCGTTGGCGTGGCTGCGCGGGTTGGTCGACGTGCGCGGCGCCGTACCGGCCGACCTGCGCTCGTATCAGCTCGCGTTCGGCGCGGGGATCAACCCGACCGAGTGGGTGAGCATCGGCGGCTTGCAGACCGAACCGCCGCAAGATGGCGCGTTGGGACGGTGGGACACGACCGGCCTCGACGGCGTCTACACGCTCGAACTGACCGCCGTCCGCACCGACGGCACGCGCGAGCGCAGCGTCGTGCAGGTGCGCGTCGACAACATCCCGCCCACCGTCGTGCTCAACGCCGGCGAGCCGGGCAAGGTGTACCGCTTCCCAAGCGAGGAGGCCATCCCGATCAGCGTGATCGTGGCCGACAACCTCGCGCTCGACCGCGTCGAGATCTACAACGAAGGCCGCCTCGTCGCCACGCTGCGCGAAGGGCCGTTCACCTATCATCACCCGATCACAGCGGTCGGCGTCGAGACGTTCGAGGCGGTCGCGTTCGACGCCGCCGGCAGCTCGAATACCAGCACCGTGCTTACTGTGGAGGTCGCGCGCTGATGCCCCGCCGCCGTCGTCGTCACTATCAACGTTCGCAGCATGTGTTCGCCTCGCGTGCGGCGATCACGCGCTTCTGCCATCGCTGGGGAATCACAAGGCTGCAGATGTTCGGATCGGCCCTGCGCGACGACTTCCGCCCCGACAGCGACATCGACATGGTCGCCACGTTCGAGCCGGACACGCAGCACACCCTGCTCGATCTGGTGCGCATGGAGCGCGAGCTGGGCAGTCTCTACGGCGGGCGCACGATCGATCTGGGCGAGTACGACGCGGTGCAGAACGATCACAACGACCTGCGCCGTGAATCAATCCTCAATACACTCGAGACGATCTATGAAGAACGACGTGGTGAATCTGATTGACATGAAATTCGCCTGTGAGCGGATCCGGACGATTGTCGACGGCGTGGACATCGACGACTTTGTGTTGGACGAGCAGGCCACCTACGCCGTGTCGTTTGAACTGCTGGCGCTCGGCGAGGCGTCCAAGCACGTCTACAGCAGCACCCGGCACGATCTGGACGACATCCCGTGGCAGGACTTGCGCCTGATGCGTAACATGCTGGCGCACGAGCATTTCACGATCAACCCGCGCACGTTGTATCGCACCGCCGTTTACGATGTCCCGGCTATCGAAAAGGCGCTCGACGATTATCTCAGCCGCTACCGGCTCGACAAGGCATAGCGCGTGCGCATCACACACGGACAAACCTCATGCACATCGGCGTAGACATCGGCGGGACGTTCACCGACATCGTCGTCCTCGAAGACGGCGCACTGCGGATTCATAAACTGAGCAGCACGCCGGACGACCCCTCGCGCGGTATGCTGGCGGGCATCGCCGACGTCACCGGCGGCGACATGAGCGCCGTCGAAAGCGTCGCCCATGGATCGACCGTCGCCACTAACGCGATCCTCGAACGCAAGGGCGCTCAGGCGGCGTTTCTCGTCACAGCCGGCTTCCGCGACCTGCTCGAAATCGGCCGGCAGGAACGGCCCGACCTGTACGCGCTGCATCCGGTCATCCCGCCGCCGCTGATCCCGCGCGAGCGTGCCTTCGAGGTCGTCGAACGGCTTGACTACACGGGGGACGTGCTGATCCCGCTGGACGTGGACGCGCTCGACCGTGTGATCGATCAGCTCGCCGCGCTCAAGGTCGAGGCTGTCGCCGTCTGTCTGCTGCACAGCTTCGTCAACCCGGCGCATGAGCAAACGGTCGGCGGCCGGCTGCGCGCCGCGTTCGGGGAGTCGTTCCCGGTGGCGCTGTCGAGCGACGTGCTGCGCGAGTTCCGCGAATACGAGCGCGCCAGCACGACCGTCATGGAGGCGTATGTCCGGCCCGTGATGTCGCGCTATGTGCAGGCGCTGGTGAACGCGATCCCCGCCCCGCTGCGCGTGATGCGCTCCGACGGCGGGGTGATGAGCGCGGCGCGCGTCTCGACCGAGGCGGTGCAAACCGCGCTCAGCGGGCCGGCCGCCGGCGTGATCGGCGCGCTGCACTTGGCGAAACTGCGCCACATCGCGGACATCATCACGCTCGACATGGGCGGCACCTCGACCGACGTGGCGCTGTGCCCCGGTGATGTGCAGCTTCGCCGCGACGCGCAAATTGACGGCCTGCCGCTGCAAATCCCGATGCTCGACATCGAGACGGTGGGCGCAGGGGGCGGGTCGATCGCGCGGCTTGACGCCGGCGGCGCGCTGCGCGTCGGGCCGGAGTCGGCGGGGGCGCAGCCCGGCCCTGTGTGTTATGGACGCGGCGGCACGCTCCCCACCGTCACCGATGCCAACGTCGTGCTGGGTCGCATCGACCCGGCGCGCTTCCTCGGCGGGCAGATGCGCATCGACGCGAACGCCGCCCGCCACGCGCTGGCCGAACTCGGCGCGCAGTTCGGGCGCACCGCCGAGGACGCCGCGCTCGGTGTGATCGAGGTCGCCAACGCCAACATCGAACGCGCGGTGCGGCGGGTGAGCGTGGCGCGCGGGCATGACCCACGCCGGTTCGCGCTGATGGCGTTCGGCGGGGCCGGCGGCTTGCATGCCTGTGAGATCGCCGAACGGTTGGGCATTCGCCGCGTGATGATCCCGCCCAGCCCCGGCGTGCTGTGCGCGCTCGGCCTGCTGTTGGCCCGCATCGAAGTCACCCGTGCGCGCTCGGTGATGGAGCCGGTCGTGGCGGGACAGCCATTGGTTGAGTCGGACGCGACGGCGCGCGACGCGGTGCAGGCGTGCATCGCTGAACTTCAGAAGGAAAGGATCGCCCCGGAGCGCATCCAGCACGAAGTCACCGCCGAGATGCACTACCTCGGTCAAGCCTACGAACTGAGCGTGCCGTTCACGGCGGATGGCACGGCGCTGGCCGAACGCTTCCATGACGCCCACCGCGCCGCTTACGGGCACGCGTTCTCCAACCGCCCGTGTCAGGTCGTCACCGTGCGGGCGCGTGGCATCGGCGCAATCGACGCGCCGGAGTTCGCGTGGCAGCAGCCTGTCCCGCGCGATCTCGACGGCGGCGTCTACGAGCGCGCCGAACTCACGCCCGGATCCCGCTTCGACGGCCCCGCGCTGGTCGCGCAGCTTGACGCGACGACCTACGTCCCTGCCGGTTGGCGCGCCACCGTCGATGGTTACGGCCTGCTGTTCCTCGAACGCTGAACGAACCGCAGGACGCGTCGGGCGCAGAGGCATAAAGCACGAAGTAGAAAGTGATGAGTGACTACCAGCCTTCACCGCTCGTGGAACCCTCTGAGGCGGAAGATTGAGTCTGCTGACTTTCGATAACCTACTTGAAGCGAACGCAGGAAAATGATTGAACCGCAAAGGGGCGGCCCGCCGCGTCCGAAATCACGAAACCGGTTTGTGGGCGTCCGCTAAGCCGGTGTTCGTAAGTCGAGAGATTCGGTCTCTCATCTTGCAGCGTTAGTCGAGCTATACGGCGCGGCGTTTTCTCATCACTCATCACTTTCAACTTCGCGCTCAGGGGGTGAGGGCGGCTTTCTCGTGTCCCTCATCCCCTTGCCTTTTCGCTACGCAAAGCCGATCCCCACGGTGGACGTGCGCGCCCCGTGCCACGCCAGCGCCAGCGCGATCACCGTGTCATCGTGCAGGCCGGCGGGCGCGCTGTAGCGATACCCGCCCAGCGGCATCGGATCGACCCGAAACGCGTTCAGCTCGGACAGCAGCACCGGATCAGGCAGCAGCGCCAACTCGCCGTGTTCGAGCGCCAGCGCGAGCTTGTCGATCAGCACCGGCTTGCTGCGCGCCGTTGTTTGGAACGCGCATACAGGCACGCCGTCGGCGATCAGCGCCTCGATGTTGACGTCACCCGCCGCGTTGGCCTCCGCCCACACGACCTGCGCGTTCCAACGACGCGCCAGATCAGCGATGCGCCGGCGCGTCTCGGCCCAGCTCAAGCCGTTGAAGCGGTCAAGCGCGAGCATCACACCGCGATTGGCGTCGATCACCGCGCATACCGTGTAGTCGACCGACTTGCCCCAGTCGACGCCGATCACAACGCGCTGATCGGCGTGCGGCACGGCGTCGGCGGGCGCGGTGGCGCGCAGATCGACATCGCGGAACACCTGCCCGGCGCTGTCGACGAACTCGGCCAGAATCTCCGCGCGGTAAACGATGTCGGGCAGCGTCGCGCGCAGCGCCTCCAGCTCGGCACGATCCAGCCGCGGGTTATCGTGGCTGGGATGATGAAACGCGGCCCACTCCGGCTGTTGCGGATCAAGCCCCAGCGCGTACAGGTGATAGAAGTGGTTGCGTCCGTTGGGCGACGACAGAAACGCCGCGCCGCCGCGCCGGTCGATCAGCATAGGCCGCACGACCTCTGGCCACAGGTCGGCAGGCAGAAAGGCGGCCTCGTCCAGCACGGCGTAGTCCAGCCCCGCACCGCGCAGGAAGTCGGGAGTCATCCCGCTGCGCACGGCGACGACACCGCCGCCTTCGAGGTCGATTCGCCGCTCGACGGTGGTCACGGTCGGCTTGAGGGGCGCGAGTACCTGCCGCAGATCGCGCCACACCTGTCCCGCCATGCCATACGTCGGGCTGATCCACCATGTGACGCCGCCGTTAGTGGCGTGGTGGAGCAGCAGCTGCTTGCCCAGCTCGGTCTTACCGAAGCGCCGGCCGCAGGCGATCACTTTGAAGCGCGCGGGATGCGCATAGATCGCCGCCTGCGCCGGATGCAGAGGCGGCAGTTTCAGAGTCATGGACGACCTTTCTGAACGACGGAGGAAATCTTTGAGTGATGCGTGATGCGTGATGAGTCGTGAGGAAAGGGCAAAAGCGGGCACAGAGCAAAACGAGCACGCCGAGGAATTTTCACGCTCCCGCACACGCGCATCGTTCTTCCCCCGTGTGGGAGAGAGGGCTGGGGGACGAGGGGAATTACCGCGCCATCGCCGCCGGCAGACGGATGCGGAATGTCGTGCCGACGCCTAGCTCGGATTGCACGCCGATGGTACCGCCGTGAAGCTCGACCGACTGCTTCACGATGCTCAAGCCGAGTCCCGTGCCGGCGATCGAGCCGACGTTGCTGCCGCGCTTAAACGGGTCGAACAACATCGGCAAGTCCTGCGGTGGCACGCCGATCCCTTGATCGGTGATCGTCAGGATGATCGAGTCGTCCTCATGCCGCAGATCCACAAGGATCGTCAAATGGTCGGGAGAGTAGCGCGCCGCGTTGCTCAGCAGATTGAACAACGCCTGCCAGATCATCTTGGCATCGGCGTTCATCATATAGACACCGGGCTGAATCGTCAGGGTGAAGGTCTGATCGGAGTGGATGCCCTGCATCTCCTCCAGCACACTGCGAATCGTCGCTTCGAGATCAAGCGGCTGAAGATCAATCGCGGCTACCCCGGCGTTGAGCTTTCCGAGCGTCAGCATGTCGTTGATGAGTTCCAACATGCGCTGGACTTCGGCCTCGATCGTCTGATAATGCCGCTGGCGCGTTAACTCGGACATCCGTTCACCGTACTCTTGCAGCATGGCGTTGGAAGACCGGATGGCTGACAGCGGATTCTTGAACTCGTGTACGGCGAAGTTGAGGAACTGCTGGCGCTGATCGTTGAGCAGACGCTCACGCTCGAATTGACCGCGCAGGTGCTGGGCCTCCTCGCGCTGCATGTCGGCGCGCAGTCGTTCGCTGATGTCGCGCAGTGTCACCAGCAGGCGGCCCGAGCGCGTCTCGTCGCCCGGTTCAAGCAGAATCGCCGTCAAGTCCATCGGCACGAACCGACCGTTGGCATGGCGGAAGCGATGCGTAAGCACAACGGTGCCGCCGCCCGCCGCCGCGCTGCGCACGTCGTTGGCGTAAGGCGGATACCGCTTGTTGAACAGCCGTGACCAACTGCCGCCGATCAAATCCGCCAGCGGATAGCCGAGCGCGATGGTCGCGGCGGGGTTCGCGTCCAGCACCGTGCCATCGGCCGCGTCAATCATCAAGATGACGTCAAGCGAGACTTCGAACATGCGGCGGAAACGCTGCTCGGAGAGGGCCAGCTCGCGCGCGGTGAGCATCTGCGCGCGCCGGTTCTCGCGGTCGGCCAACGCCCTGTTGACTACAATCCCCAACCCGTCAAGATGATCCTTCGCCACATACGCCGCCGCGCCGCGCTCGACCAGTTCGGCGCTCGCCGGTTCGCTGCCCGGCCCGTGCACGACGATGAACGGAATATCGAACGCGCCTTCCTGCACCCGGTCGAACGCGCGCTCTGCACTGAATTCCGGCGTCTCGACATCGGCGAAAATCGCGTCCACCGCCGGGTTCAAATGCTTGACGAACTCGGCCTCCGTCCGCACTACGACGGCGCTTGGGACGTACCCGGCGCGCTGCAGTTCGCTTTGCAGCAGCAGGGCATCCTCCGCGCTCTCATCGAGAATCAGGACGTGTATAGGGGTCATCGGACGATGGCGTACTCAGTGTAAATACCTATTCGCCTGCACTTTAAGGTAACACACTTTGCGACAGATAGCCGCGCGCTTGTCAAAGCCGCGGTACACTCGAACTCAACCGTAAGCATACACAGCGACCGGGAGCCGTTATGCGACGCATCATCGTGATCTTGATCGTCATTCTGGCAGGGGTTCGCGCAAGCATCGCCCAAAGCGGCCGCCCGATCACCGCACAGACCGCCGCCGGGGTCGTGCCGTCCGGGCTGTATGGGCCGGGGCGCGCCGGATCGGCCGTATTTTCGCCTAATGGCAAGCTGTTGGCCGTGGCATCCAGTTCGGGCGTGCGCCTGTTCGAGGTCGGCGCGATTGGCGCGGGCGATACGCTCGACGGCGATCCGTTCCCCGCCACCGGCGTCAGCTTCAGCCCGGACGGCGCAGTATTGGTCGCCTCCAGCCTCGGCTACAACGTGCGTAAATTTGACCCGTTCAGCGGGGCCAAGGTGGCCGACCTGTACCCACTGTTGGGCGGATCGCCCGGATCCGCCGCGTATGATCCGCTGGGCCGGTTCTACGCGATCTCAGGCGGTGAGGTCATCAGCATTTTCGACGCCGCTACGGATGAACCCGTGCGCGACCTGACCGGACATGCCGGCCGCGTGCTGGCGATGACCTACAGCGCCGATGGCATGTGGTTGGCAAGCGCCAGCAGCGATGGGTCGGTCAAGGTATGGAACGCCGCCGACGGCACGGAAGCCCTCACGCTGCTCGGCCATGACGCGCCTGTCGGCAGCGTGGGCTTCTCTGACGACGGCGACCGGCTGATCACCGGCAGCGACGACGGCAGCGTGCGCGTTTGGGATCGGGAGACAGGCGCCGAACTGCTCGTGCTGGTCGAGGGCGAACCCGGATCGGCGGCGGGCGCGTTCAGCCCGGACGGCCACACAACGGCGGTCGGCGGGAGCGACGGGCGCGTGCTGCTGGTCGACGCGCAGACCGGCGCGCAGATCGCTGAGATCGGCCAGCACGACGGGCCGCTGCTCAACATGGCCTTCAACGCCGACGGCTCGCTGTTGGCTTCGGTGAGCCGTGAGCGTGTCACGCTGTATGACGTGCGCACCCTGCAAGAGATCGGCCGTATCGCCTATGTGCCGGCCATCGCCGCAATCGCGCTCAGCCCGGACGGCATGCTGCTTGCCGCCGGCGAACCCAGCGGACACATCCGGCTTTACGACACGCTGACCGGCAAGGAAAGCGCAAACTTCGCGCTGGGGCTTCCACCACTTCGCGATCTGGCGTTCAGCGCCGACGGGTCGACCGTGCTGGCCGCGACCGCCGATTCGCGCCTCGGTGTCCGCCGCGTGGACGGCACGACGTCCAGCGTCGAATACGACGCAGGCCAAAGCATCACCGCGCTGGCCGTCCATCCCGTCAACCCGGTGATTAACGCGGCGCTCGCCGATGGCAGCCTGTACTGGTGGGATGCCGTCAGCGGTTCGCAAACCGGCGCGGTCAACACCCACCCGGCGCCGGTGACGGCGGTAGCGTTCAGCCCGGACGGACAGTGGATGGCCTCGGCGGACGCGAGCGGCGCGGTGTTCGTCTGGAGTGTTGAAACGGGCGAGTGGGATCATCTGCTCGAAGGCGCCGACGCGGGGATCGTCAGCATTGCGTTCAGCGCGGACGGCCGTCGCCTCGCCGCCGGTCAGCAGAACGGTTTCGTCCGTATCTGGCGGATCGGTCAAGGCGAAGCACCCGAACTCACACTCGAACCGCCGGACGGTCGCGTGGTTGGCGCGGTGGCGTGGTCGCCGGACGGGAGCGTGCTGGCGGTCGGCTTGTCAGATGGCGAATTGGCGCTGTACAACACGGTCACCGGTGAGCGAATCGCGTCCAGTTGGGGGCATATCGGCATGCTTACCGGACTGGCGTTCTCGCCTGACGGCACGACACTGTACTCATCCGCTGACGACGGCCTGTTGGTGGTCTGGCGGACGCTGTAACGGTGACCGGGCGGATCGCCCCTACGTTCCCTCTCTGTGTTCTCTGTGGTTCAGTCGTTTCGCCCCTTACTCACGACTCATCACCCAGCACTCATCACTTGGATTTCATACCGGAATTCAACCGGATTCGGACCCGTTTCAAAATGAGCGCGCGATTAAAAATCATCCATATAATGAGAATACCGGTCAATTCTGCACCGGTAACAGTCCTTCGAGGAGGATTCCATGCGTACTCGATATGTTTGGATCACCATGCTGTTGTGCGTCGCGCTGCTATTAGGCGGCGGTCTCGTTGCTTCTGCACAAGAAGAACGCGCAGAAACACCTCGAACCATCAGTTCCCTACCAACCACCTTCGCATCAGGTGTCCTTACCTTCCGTAGTATGCCGGACAGCGGCGACACGATCGATGTATCCGGTGGTACGTCAACCGAGCCCAATGAACCTATGCCGTCTTGCAGCGGCAACGTGCTTGGGACGTACAGTGTCTGGTTCTCGGTCAATCATCCCGGCGGCACGCTCACCATTGACACTTCGTTTGACACGGGCAGTAACTACGATACCGTCGTCCAAGTCTTCGCCTATGACACGCAGTCCATCACGGATCTCCTCGAAATCGCGTGTGATGACGATAGTGGAGGTGGCCCTGGTTTGAACGATGCGCGCGTCAGCACCGTGCTTGGCAGCGCGCCGTATCTAGTGCGAATCTCATGTAAGGCTGCCTGCGGTGGCATCACCGATCTCGCGCTCAGTATCTCGTTCACGCCTCCAGCAGGGGCCACACCGTTTGCGAACATCATCAATAACCTAGCGCCTATCACATTCAACAAGGCGGTCACGATCGATAATGTCGGCTACGCGACGGTGGCTTCTACCGAGAACTCGACACTCTCGAGCTGTACAATGTATCACACCGTATGGCACCGCTTCATCGCGCCCCGCAGCGGATACTACACCTTCTCGACTCAAGGCTCGCAGTTGGTGCGTTCGTACGAGTCGCAAGATACGAAATTGGCGGTCTACACCTCCAGCGGCGGACCGACCTTCACCAACCTCACTGAACAGGGCTGCGATGATGACAGCTTCGGCACGCTGTACAGCATTCTGAACGGCATCTTCATCGCTCAAGGCGCCGAGGTGTATGTGCGCGTCGGGACGTTCAGCACCCAGAACATGCTAGCCGGGTCGCAGTACCGCATCACGATCTCGCCGGAACTCATGATTAACCTCGGCACGAATAGCAATTTTGTCGCCGGCATGACCGGATGGACGGCCAAGAACACCACCGGGGCGGATGGGATTTTCAGTGATGGTGGAGACGATGTCTTCCGCTTGTTCGGCGCGCTGAACAAGACGGCTAAACTCAAGCAGAACGTTGTGATGTCAACGCTGCTGCTTGACAAAGCAGATGAGGGTGGGACATTCCGTATGTCGGCTGACTACACTACGGCGAATACCCTCTCTACCAACGCCAAGTTCATCCTCAAGATTTCCTACAGCGACGGCACGCCCGCTACGAAAGCCACCTACAACACGCTGCGCATCACAGCCGGTTATCAGAACATCTCCCTCGTCGCACCGGTCGCCAGTAAGAACGTCAGCAAGGTGACGATGATGCTCAAGAACAAGAGTGTCGCAGGCGAGATTCGCGTGGACGACTTCAGTGTCGACTATATGGGCAGCGCGGCCCGTAAGCGCAGCGGAGACGGTCTGCTGCCGCTGCCTGCGCCGGCGTGGCGCTCTGATGACGCAGCGTTCCGCGGCCAGAACTAGCACGATACGCTGAGAGGAATCCCATGCGCAGAGGGCGACTCATCAAGTCGCCCTCTGCCAATGTCCCACGGTGTTCTCTGTGGTTCAGTCGTTTCGCCCCTTACTCACGACTCAGAGGGTGTTTGAAAAGTCGAAAGAATGGGATAAAGTGGGGGCATGACAACACGAAAAGCTTATCCCAGTGACCTGAATGATGCAGCGTGGAGCA
>JAANMX010000262.1_pt1 | contig 71012 bp, 51 predicted proteins | sample 7279681 | NCBI WGS metagenome assembly JAANMX01 (sample SAMN14094542, study PRJNA606508) | bioreactor metagenome | isolation source: A lab-scale SPAN reactor treating ammonium-rich wastewater day 351 | place: Ireland: Galway | collected 2018-01-01
TTCGTCTGTGACATCTTGACTGTCGGAACTCTACTCAAAGAAAATCATGAAAGCAAACCACAACCCGCCCGATGGATGAACGAAGAAACATATCACTGTCGGAACTCTACTCAAAGAAAATCATGAAAGCAAACCACAACGCAACCATTGTGCGACAATGCCCTTACCATACTGTCGGAACTCTACTCAAAGAAAATCATGAAAGCAAACCACAACTTCAACCGCAGTTCTGAACGGTAATGCTTAACTGTCGGAACTCTACTCAAAGAAAATCATGAAAGCAAACCACAACTGGCTGTGGATAAACCCGTCCCGCGTAAATACTGTCGGAACTCTACTCAAAGAAAATCATGAAAGCAAACCACAACAGGAAGAACTTTCTCACGGTGCTTGACATAACTGTCGGAACTCTACTCAAAGAAAATCATGAAAGCAAACCACAACAGAGTGGAGTGCACGGCGATCAGTATCGGAACTGTCGGAACTCTACTCAAAGAAAATCATGAAAGCAAACCACAACTAACGTGGTAAGCGACTGGCAGCCGGCGAGACTGTCGGAACTCTACTCAAAGAAAATCATGAAAGCAAACCACAACCGTTGCGATCTTGACCAGCGTCTTGTCCCTACTGTCGGAACTCTACTCAAAGAAAATCATGAAAGCAAACCACAACGTGCAGGTTTTTCACGACCTGCACGCTCCTACTGTCGGAACTCTACTCAAAGAAAATCATGAAAGCAAACCACAACCTGTGAGGCTGATACTATGGTAAGCGGACGACTGTCGGAACTCTACTCAAAGAAAATCATGAAAGCAAACCACAACTTCAACAGTCTTTTCTTCTGCTGTCATTATACTGTCGGAACTCTACTCAAAGAAAATCATGAAAGCAAACCACAACCATCGAACGCCAAACCGTAGTTGTGCATGGACTGTCGGAACTCTACTCAAAGAAAATCATGAAAGCAAACCACAACGACTGTGAGATCAATAATATCAAGGCGGTCACTGTCGGAACTCTACTCAAAGAAAATCATGAAAGCAAACCACAACTGATTGCCGTCGTTGAACCTGCCGCCCCAAACTGTCGGAACTCTACTCAAAGAAAATCATGAAAGCAAACCACAACCAGCGGAAAATTCCTTTCGCCGACCTTGAACTGTCGGAACTCTACTCAAAGAAAATCATGAAAGCAAACCACAACTGTCGGTGCGCAAAGAAGCACGCGAGCGCAACTGTCGGAACTCTACTCAAAGAAAATCATGAAAGCAAACCACAACTAAGGGGCCTCTTGCAAAAGCTACTAATCAACTGTCGGAACTCTACTCAAAGAAAATCATGAAAGCAAACCACAACGAGCAGATCGCTCGCTGAAGGGGAAAAAAACTGTCGGAACTCTACTCAAAGAAAATCATGAAAGCAAACCACAACCGGTTACCTTGCCATCAGTGAGACGGTTATACTGTCGGAACTCTACTCAAAGAAAATCATGAAAGCAAACCACAACACAAGGCCGGTGCGGCTGCTCTCTCATTCTTCGTTGCGACAATTCTCCTCGGTCTTGCAGTGATACACGGCATTGTGTGTATGGTTGTTCGCTTCATCGAAATTTGGAATATCACGTCAGCATCCCCCACTTCTCACTCACCCGATCCACACGCCTGAGATACAGCGCCATCTGTACCTCTTCTTCCGCCATCTCCCAGATCATCGCGTGCTTCGTTACATCACCATCGCTCAGCCGGTGTACCATCAGCGTATACGCGTCGCACTCCGGTTCAATCAGGTCGTCGGGGTTGCCGAGTCCTTTGGACCGTCGGACGTTGCTGATGGCTTCTGCCCGCTCGTCGAGGCGTTGATGGAGACGGATGAACCGAGCGGCAGTTCATCTGTCTGGAAAAACAATCACGCAACACCTGCGCCTGCGTCTCCTCGTCAATCTCCCACATCAACTCATAGTTCTGCCCACAACAAATGATGACTTCCTATCCATATCCGGGTGTCTTTCGAGGATGCAACCAACTCGCCGGGCAAATGCCGGGGTTGTCACTCGCACCCGGAATGCTTCGCACGAACAAAAGAGCGGGAACAGAGTCCCGCTCAACACCTGTTGCTCCTTCCCTCAAAAATCCGTACTCTCAACCCCACACTCTGCCATAATCATTCATCACCAAAGGAACCTTTTGAGCAAAGCTCTCAACACCTCCGTGCCATCCGTTGTTGATGTTGCACGGATTGCCGCAATGGGCAACCGCGTTTTGCGCAGCCTTGAAATCACCGAATGCTACTCGCAGCTTTCGCTGGCAATGCGGGGGCGAACGGGAGAGACCGCCAATTGGTGTACGTTCGCTACGTGGGCGTCGCGTCAGGCGGGCAGTACCATCCGCGGCGAGGATCTGTTGGACAGGCTGAAGCGGCGTTTAGGCGAGCAGGCCCGCATGTTTGCGCCAATCCGATCGGTGTACCGGATACTGTTGCGAAAGGGATTGTTCGAGCCGGGGACGCGTCTGGGGCGGGCGGTGGCGGAGATTCACACGCCGTTCGATGCGTTCGAGCGCGCAAGCGAGTCGGTGGCGCAGGGAAATCTGAAGGTGTTTGCTGAAATCGGCAGGGAGTTCGCACGGTTTCTTGCATCCGTGCCAACCGATGCACGTCCCGATTCAGCGGAGATGCAGCGGTTCTGCGCTGAACTTCGTCCCGGCCCGCCGCCTGACGGGCAGGACTATCTGAAAGAGGCGTTCACCCATTACCAACAACAGCGGCACGAGAGTGATCCTGCTACCGGCGCAGCATGGATGCTCTTGGCTAATCTGAAAATCGGGTTGCACGAGCAGACACGCCTTCAGCCGCAAATCGCTGAAGCAATTGATGCGCCGCTTGTGACTGCGGAAGATCTTGGAGCGCGAGTGCTGCACAAGCTGATTCCCGGCTCCGAGCGGTGGTACGAGTGGTTCCGCAAACCGGCGGCGGCCGTGATTGGCTGGGGAGCGGCACGAATCCGGAATGCAGCGGTGACGCTTACCCGCGAAACTGTCACCGAGGCGATGATGGTGCTGAGGCTGCCTAATGTTGTGTTGTCGCTCGGAAAGAACCTCGAAGCGCCTGTGCCTCCCATTTTCAGCGGCACGCCGCATCCGGCTCTCGCTGATTTTCTTCGGAGGTATGACACATGTCCGCCGGGAACGAGCGACTGCGGTGCCCGCGATTGGGCCGACCTTCCGCAGCGGATGCATTACATTCTGCATTTGTTCAGAGCGTATTCGGAAGAGGCGTCGTTGTTTTCAAAGCCCTTCACCGATGAACAAGTCGCGCAGTTCCGAAGAGGCATTGTGCCGAATGGGGTGTTGTGACGGCACTCTGTATCTCACCCCTTCAGGGTGAGTGGATTATTTCTGTAACATTCTGCAGGGGCTTCGCCCCTGCCTTTAGTATCCGACCCCTTCGGGGTCTGCTGCAGCAGACTCGGCACCACGCAAATTCTTCAAGGCCTTCTGGTCAGGCTAATCGAACGATTCGGAGAATTGTTCTGCACGAATTCGAAGACGTTCTACGAGAATTCGGCCGACCCCAACGGGGTCGGATATTATAGCCGGGGACGAAGTCCCCGGTAACATACAATCGCACAACCATCCGCAACCCTGAAGGGGTTGGATATACCCCGACGAGATTCGCTTTGCGACTTTCTCCCGAAAAATCCGTATGATAGCCCGTCCACTCACTTCACCAACAAGGAGGTTCTATGAAGAGAGTCTTCTCTGCATTCCTCGTTGCGTTGCTTGCCGCTTACTTCTCCGGATGCAGCAGTTGCCCGCCGCCCGCGCACACACCCTTCAGCGGAGTGAAGCTCGTCAACATGGTTCCGGCGGCATTCAGCAGCGAAACCCGACAGGATAGCGAGCCGTTTCTCGCCGTGGATTTCTCGAATCCGGCACGGATGGTCGGAACGGCATTCACGCCGAATCCCTTCGGGACAAGCGGCAATGCGCCGATTTATGTCAGCACGAACAACGGCGATTCATGGTTTCTGAATTTCACCGTTCCGAGTTTCGGAGAATTCGGCACAAGCGATATCACAGTTGCCGGAACGCATTCGCCGCTGCGGGTGTACAGCGGCATTCTGAAAGTACCGGGAGGCCTTCTGATGAACATCCTGAACTCGAATGACTTTGCGGGCGGCTCGACACTCTCACTTTTGCGTTCACGTTCCCAGATCGACCAGCCGTTCATTCAGGCGGCAACGATCGCCAACACAGAACGCATTTATGTCGGCAACAATGATTTCAATGTAACGGACGGGAAAACAGCAACAGTTGACGTTTCCCTTGATGGCGGAGCGACGTTCCGTGCTGTTCGCATAGAGCCGCGAAGCACGGGGAGCGCATGGCAGAACGGGCCTTCGATCCGGCCTGCAGTTGCGAACGACGGGACGGTGTACGTTGCCTATTTCGGGTGGCGTTCGTTTATCAGCAGCACGGCGTTCGGCGATGTTGTTGTGGTGCGCGACGATAACGGCGGAGCCGGGGCAACACCTTTTCAAGACTTGACTGATCCCTCGGATAATCTCCCCGGTCGCATTGTTGTGTCGGGAATCCGCATCCCGTGGTCGAACTCGCCGACACTCGGCAACGAACGCATCGGCTCGACGCTTTCGATTGCCGTGCAACGGACAAACAGCAACATTGTCTATGTTGCATGGGCCGACGGGCAGAACAGCACTTATACCTTGCACGTTCGCCGCTCAACCGACCGCGGACAAACCTGGACAGGCGATCTGCGCACCGTTGGAAACGCGACATGCACATCTGTCGCCGTTGCTGACAACGGAACTGCGGGGTTCCTCTACCAACACGTAACGACTTCAACCCTCGTGCCGCCCTGCAACGGCAGATGGGAAACCCGGCTCGAACAATCAACCAACGGCTTTGCGACGTTCGACAATATTCTGCTCGCCAACGTTCCGGCCGACGATCCGAATCCGTCGTTTCTTCCCTACATCGGCGATTATAACTTTCTTGTTGCGGTGGGCAACGAATTCCGCGGCGTGTTTTCGGCGAACAATTTTCCGGACCGTGATAATTTCCCGAACGGCGTCACGTACCAGAGGAATGTCGATTTCGCAAACAAGAGGCTGCTCGATAACAACGGCGGCACCGTTCGTGTTTCAATCGATCCGTTTTACTTCAGCGTACCTGTCAGGTAAGGAGGAAAAGAGATGAAAGAGTTAACTCATTCGATAAGACAACATTCAGCATGGTTAATCACGATCCTGTTCGTTCTTGCCCCAAATAATTCTCCCTCGCAGCCGATTAATCAGGAGATGATGAAGAAGTCGAGCGTTGTGTTTATCGGCACGATATCACAAACGGGGGCAGCGAGCTTTGCAGAGGTGCCGGTATCAAGCGCCACAAGCATCGTCAAGGTTGAGCAGATTTTGCAGCAGCCGTCTGCAATTTCGATCAAAGAGGGAGAAGAGATTACGCTGGAGTTGAACGAAAGTCTGGCGTCGGGCACACGGGCACTTTTTTATGCTGATGGCTGGATTTTGGGAAAAGGAGTTGCTCTTCGCGAGATCGGGCATACGGCGATTTCAGCTACAATGTCGTCAGCGGCACAGGATGATCTGCGCAAGCAGTTCTTTGCATCGCGCAAAGCAATGATGGAAGAACAATTCCGAGCACGCATTGACAGCGCCGATGTTGTTGTACTCGGCAAAGTCACAAGCATTCAACCCTCCCCCGCGGAAACAGGCAAACGCATCACCGAGCATGACCCTGAATGGCACGACGCCGTCGTAAGAGTCAGCAAAGGTGTGAAGGGCGTTTCCGATGGAGTTGAGATCGTCGTTCGCTTCCCCATGTCGATGGATATCGCGTTCTATGGCGCGCCGAAACTCAAGAAAGGCGACGAGCAAGTTATGATGCTGAGAACCGACACCCGCTCAGGCTTGGGCAAAGCACAAGTTGCGGGAAGGGAAATCGGAACCTACATCATTGAAATGCCTTCGGATATACTCGAGAAAGGGCAATTGCAGCAAGTGTTTGAAATACTAAAAAAGTAGCTTTGCCTCGTCATCCCCAAGGCAATCATTATTTGCACAATCCCCCGAATTGTGCTAACTTCACATAGGCGTATTTTTCACTGTACTTTACATAGGGATGAGGTGTCCAGACAGTGAAATACGCCTGTTTTACATCCAAACGACCACCCTCCCCACAATAACAATCGAGTTCAGTGCATGAGCAAGATTGACCGCCTCAATATTGAGGATATCCAGGGAACACGCGTCAAGACGTTCCAAAAACTGATGCGGTTCAAGATCAGGGATATTCTGCTCGTGTCCAGTCTGTACGACAGCTATCTGTTCGAAGAAGACGGCAGACTCTACGAACTCATCCGCTCGGAATTTCAGACGCTCAATCTCAGCCACCCTCCCGAAATCACGCACATCAGCAGCGGCAGCGAAGCAATCGAGTTGCTGCAAAGCGGCGAACGGTTTGACCTGATCATCACAACACTGCATATCGAAGATATGCACGTGACACGCTTCGCGCAGGAGGCACGGAACGCGGGCATCACCATTCCCATCGTGTTGCTCGCATACGACAACAGGGAACGGAAAGAACTCGTTACCAACCACGACATCTCGATATTCGACAAGATTTTTATTTGGCAGGGAGATTATCACCTTCTCATCGGTATTATCAAGTATCTCGAAGATAAAGAGAACGTCGAGAACGATACTCGTACCGTCGGTGTACAATCCATCATCCTCGTGGAAGACAGCGTGCAGTTCTATTCCGTCTATCTCCCGCTCATCTATACGGAAATCCTCAAGCAATCGCAGCGACTCATCACCGAGGGGGTGAATATCACCCACCGCTTCTTGCGCATGCGGGCCCGTCCGAAAATTCTGCTGTGTACTACGTTCGAGGAGGCGTGGGCGTACTACGAGAAGTATGAAGATTTTATCCTCGGTATCATCTCGGATGTGAATTTCGTCAAGGGAGGAATCAAAGAAACGGATGCGGGAATAGAATTTGCGAGATTGGTAAAAGAACGCCATGAGGATATCCCGATTCTTCTGCAATCGAGCAACGCTGAGAACGCCCAGCGCGCACAAGAAATTGGGGCTTCGTTTCTCTTGAAAAGCTCCCCTACTCTACTGCATGACCTGAGCGAGTACATGCTCAACCACTTCGGCTTCGGTGATTTTGTGTTCAAGGTGAATGACGGAACCGAAGTAGGCCGTGCGAGCAATCTGCGAATGTTGGAGGAACAGCTCAGGGTGGTTCCCGACGAGAGCATCGTGTACCACGCACGACGCAACCACTTTTCCAACTGGCTGAAGGCACGTACGGAGTTCTGGCTTGCCCAGCAACTCCGGCCCCAGAAGGTGGATGATTTTGAATCGGTTCAGGGTTTGCGGGAATTGCTGATCAGCTCGCTGCAGAAATACCGCGAGATCAGGCAGCGGGGCGTGATCACCGAATTCAGCAAAGACACGTTCGACCCCCAGAACAGTTTTGCACGCGTCGGCAGCGGTTCACTCGGCGGAAAAGCCCGGGGGTTGGGTTTCATCAACACACTCATCAACAACTACAATATCCGCGACCAATTTCCCGGCGTCGAGATTCATGTGCCTTCGGCGGTTGTGATTGCCACAGATGTGTTCGACCGGTTTCTTGAAGACAATAATCTGGAGGGATTTGCCCACAGCAACATTGAGGACCGTGAGCTTCTGCATCGCTTCTCAGGCGCCCATCACTTCCCGTCCGATATTGTTCAGAAGTTGCGTGAGCTTCTCGAAATCACGCATACTCCCCTCGCCGTCCGTTCGTCAAGTCTGCTGGAAGATTCACAGTACCAGCCGTTCGCCGGTGTGTATCAGACATACATGATCGCAAACAACAACCCCAGCATTGATGTCAGGCTCGCTGAATTGCTGCAGGCGATTAAGCTCGTTTATGCTTCGACGTTTTCGAAACATGCGCGGGACTACATGAAAGCGACCGCGTACAGGCTTGAAGAAGAGAAAATGGCCGTGATCATCCAGAAGATGGTCGGCTCGCCGCGCAACGGGCGCTACTATCCCGAGTTTGCCGGAGTCGCAAAATCGTACAACTTCTACCCCGTTCCCCCGCAAAAACCGACCGACGGTATCGTGCTTGTGGGGCTGGGATTGGGAAAGATTGTGGTGGATGGCGGCAATACGGTTCGTTTTTGCCCGAAGTACCCGCGGCACATGCTGCAGTTCTTCTCGGCAAAGGAGACGCTCAAAAATGCCCAGCAGCAGTTCTATGCGTTGAACCTTGAGGAAAGCCTCAAAAGATCCAACGGCCACACACCGGACGAGTTTGTCCAATTATATGATGTGAAGACGGCTGAAGTTGATGAAACACTCTTTTACGTTGCGTCAACATACTCCTCCGAAAATGATTCAGTGTACGACGGCATTTCGCGGCCGGGCAGGCGGGTGGTGACGTTTGCGCCGATTCTGAAGCACAAGCTCTTTCCGCTTGCCGATATTCTCGACCTCGTTCTCGATATGGGAACATGGGGAATGGGAACGCATGTGGAAATCGAATTCGCCGTCAACATGAATGTCACAACACACGAGCCGAACGAGTTTGCCTTTCTGCAAATCCGGCCACTCGTCCTCAGCTCCGAATCCGAAGAATTGCGGATCGATACCGTCAATACCAACGATCTGATCTGCTATAGCGAGCAGGTGCTGGGCAACGGCGCGATACGTGACATCTACGATGTGGTTGTTGTGGATATCGAGAAGTTTGAACGGGGCAAAAGCATCAGCGTTGCACAGGAAGTCAGTCAACTCAATTCGAAATTGCTTGAACAGAAAAGGCCGTATGTTCTCATCGGCGTCGGGCGCTGGGGAAGCCTCGACCATTGGCTTGGCGTTCCCGTAACATGGGATCAGATTTCGGGAGCAGCGGCCATTGTCGAGTCGGGGTTTAAAGATTTCAGTGTTACGCCCTCGCAGGGTTCGCATTTCTTCCAGAACATTACATCGTTTCGTGTCGGATACTTCACAGTCAACTCCGCCAATCACCAGGGATTCATAGATTGGGAGTGGCTGGCGCAGCAGCCCGCTATTGAAGAACTTGAGTTTACGCGGCATTTGCGTTTTGCCGATCCGATAACGGTGAAGATTAACGGGCACAAGAATGTCGGCGTAATTCTCAAGCCGGGCAAATAATACCCGGCCGTTCTTTCGCATTGAAAACCCACCTCTTCTCCCTCTCTTTACAAATATGAAGAGAGCGGGCCGTTCCACAAAAAGTACTGAGAACTCGCTTTCTGTGAGTTGAACAAGAAGGGGCCAACTAATGAGTCCTCACCGACACAACACCACACTCGCCAACGCAATTCTGTGTGGCGCTCATTGAATCAACAATCACACACACAATCACCAGAAGGAGACAGTATGTCAACTTACGTGCAAGACCTGATGGCTGAGGTGAAGGCGAAAAATCCGGCGGAACCGGAGTTCCACCAAGCGGTGCAGGAAGTGGCCGAGTCCTTGTCGCTTGTGCTTGAACGCCATCCCGAATACAGGGCGGCAAAAATTCTCGAACGCATCATCGAACCCGAACGCATCATCACCTTCCGTGTACCGTGGGTTGATGAGCAGGGCGAAACCCACATCAACCGCGGCTACCGCATTGAAATGAACAGCGCCATCGGGCCGTACAAAGGCGGGTTGCGGTTCCATCCGTCCGTTAATCAGGGAATTCTCAAGTTTCTCGCCTTCGAGCAAGTGTTCAAGAACAGCCTCACAACGTTGCCAATGGGGGGCGGCAAGGGAGGTTCCGATTTCGATCCAAAAGGGAAAAGTGACCTGAAGGTCATGCGTTTCTGCCAGGCGTTCATGGCGGAATTGTTCCGCCACATCGGACCCGACACCGACGTTCCGGCGGGCGACATCGGCGTCGGAGGGCGCGAGATTGGCTACTTGTTCGGGATGTACAAGAAACTGAGAAACGAATTCACCGGCGTTCTCACGGGCAAAGGTTTGAATTGGGGCGGATCGCTTATCCGTCCCGAGGCAACGGGATACGGCGCCGTGTACTTTGCGGCGGAAATGCTCGGAACGCGCAAGCAGACACTCGAGGGAAAAACCTGCCTCGTTTCAGGGAGCGGCAACGTTGCGCAATTTACAGTTGAAAAAATCAACCAACTTGGCGGCAAGGCAGTGACACTTTCCGACTCGAATGGCTACATTTATGATGAGGCGGGAATAACGAAAGAGAAGCTTGCGTTTGTTATGGATTTGAAGAACGTTCGCCGCGGTCGCATTAAGGAGTATGCGGAGAAATACAAGGGTGTTGTGTACAAAGAGATAGACCCGAAAGCCGACTCCAATCCGCTGTGGGATCACAAGGCAACTTGCGCGTTTCCGAGCGCGACACAAAACGAAATCAACGGCAAGGATGCACAGAATCTGCTGCGCAACGGCATCTACTGCGTTGCCGAAGGCGCAAACATGCCGACGACACTCGATGGCGTGAAAGTGTTCCTCGATGCGGGCATTCTGTACGGTCCCGGCAAAGCCGCAAATGCCGGCGGCGTGGCGACATCCGGACTCGAGATGGCGCAGAACAGTATGCGCCTCCCGTGGACTCGCGAGGAAGTCGACAACCGGCTCCGCATGATCATGACCGAGATACACACGACCTGCGTGGTTGTTGCCGAACGGTTCGGCACGCCGGGCAACTACGTGAACGGCGCAAACATCGGCGGCTTCCTCAAGGTTGCAGATGCGATGATGGATCAGGGAGTTGTGTGAATACAAACCATGCTGCGGGGGCGTTTCCTTGGGTTCATTCACTCGGAGAACGCTCCCGCGGAATGGCACAAGTGGTGACAGTTTCCCACGATGTTCTTACCTTCTATTGGAGGCTTGTGAGGAAATCACGAATGAAGAACGCTATTCGTTGGTTGTATGCTGTGGCCCTGTTACTCGCCACAAGCCAAACTGCATCCATCTACCAAAGCTCATTGCTGCAACGCGAGTTTGCCCGCCTCGATGAGCGCGGTGCCTCATACCGCGTGTTGCCCGGCTTGCCCCTTGGGGGAAACCAACTTGAGGTGATAGATCCCGTGAGCGGACAGCGATGGGTGTTTGATGTTGACAGAGTGTTCACACCGCGAGAACCCACATACACGGGCCTTCCGACACTGACAATTGACTTGCGGACCATTGACACGAACTTGTACAATTGGAGGTTTCGGTACCAAACCAGTATCCCAGTTACTGGGGATTGGGGATTCCCCTTGCAGGTTGGTGACATAAACGGAGATAACACCTATGAAGCTTATGGGGTCTATCAATCGCAATCCGAGTGGAACACGAGAGTTTACCAGCAAGAGGGCATAGAAGGATGGACACTTGCATATCGGTACTCATTTGAGAACAGCGGCCGCGCAGAAACACAGGCGGACATCGACCAGAATAACTTGGGCGAGATACATATACGTCGAGGTGATTCGCTCTTTGTGTTTGAGCAGGTTGCGCCGGACAGCCTGCCCAAGGCAGTGAAGTTCAGGCATAGGCAGTGGTACCAGAGTGCAACGGGCATACCGAACCAGTTGTTCGACATGACCGGCAATGACACCGCAGAGATTGTCTACCGTGGGAGCAGACTTGACAGCCTCGGCCAGCCGAATATCGAGAAAACTTTCATCATGCGGTTTGATCAATCAACAAACAACCTTGAAGAAGTCTGGAGCGCGCAACTTCCTCCGGGGTGTCAGTCTCAGGGTTGTGCGGGGATAATGGCAACGGGGGATTTCGATGGAGACGGCAGAGCGGAGTTTGTCACATCAAACTTCGCCGGCAACACCTATGTGGTTGAGCATGTGGCCGGAGATAGCTTTGCCGTCACCTGGTCGACGAATCTCTCTGTTGCAGGTCGGGCGGCGTCTGGCGATGTGGATGGGAATAGCATTACCGAGTTCTTCGTCGGCGGCACACAACTCGAATTAGACGGGTATGTTCATCTTCGGGTCTACGCGTTCGAACGAACAGGAGACAATACGTTTCAACCGGTGTTTCAGTTCGATATCTTCCCAACGGGGATATTCTTTGTTGATCTCTATCTGACCACAGACGTTGTTGGGGACAACATACCTGAGTTACTGATTTCAACCTCCGGCGGGATCATCATCATCAAGGGGGCAGGTGAGCATAACTACGAGCTCTTCTATTATCAGGCCTCGTCCGCCCTCGATGGGGTTGCGGCTTGGAAGATCAATAACAACCGCGCGGCACATCTGTTTGTCAGCAGGTTTATCGGATCGCAACAAGTTATCACCCGAACAGACCTGTATTCTCTGGACAGCAGCCTCGTTGTTGGTGTCCCGTTGCCCGAGAACTCACCCCGAGAGCTTAGGCTGATGTCAGCTTATCCTAATCCGTTCAATTCACAAACAACTATCACCTACGAGCTTCCGGAAAGGGGGCACCTGAGGCTCGCGGTATTCGACATCACAGGAAAGGAGGTGATCTCACTGGTTAACGGCGTGCAGGAAGCGGGAAGTCACTTCGCACATTGGGCACCGTCAAATCTGGCAAGTGGTGTATACCTTGCACGACTGACCGTCAACCAACAATCCATCGTGCGGAAGGTAGTGTATTTCAAGTAACTCCTGCCTGGTTGCGACAGGTATCCCCCCAGAAACACACAAGGAGATTGAGATAGGTACACAATGCGTAGAGACGTTCCTGCTTCGCTTGTCTCATTACAAGCCAGAACGTCTCTACGCAAGCACAAACAGGAAAGGTCATGTCCACACCAAAACATCCTTTCGACCAGATAGAAACCAGCTTCGATCCACTGTGGGTTGAGCACGGCTACGGTAACCGCTTTCAGGGTTTTCAAAACCTGATGCGGCTACGCATTCGGGATATTCTGCTCGTTTCCAGCCTGTACGATTTGTATTTGTTTGAAGAAGATGGACGTCTGTACGAGCTGATTCGAAACGAATATCAGGGCTTCAATCTCTCCCATTCCCCAGAATTGACGAGGGTGTCCAGCGGTTCGGAAGCAATCAACCTTGCCAAAGAAGAAAACCGCTTCGACCTCATCATCACAACGTTGCATATTGATGATATGCACGCTGTGAACTTTGCGAAGATGGCCCGGCAGCAAGGCATTACCGTTCCCATCGTTCTGCTGGCACATGATAATCGGGAGTTGAAAGAACTTGTCGTCCATCAGGATGCATCGGTATTCAAGAAGATATTTATCTGGACGGGCGACTTCCGCATTATCATCGGCATCGTCAAGTATCTTGAAGATAAGATGAATGTCGATCACGACACGCGCATGGTCGGAGTACAGACGGTGATTTTCATAGAAGACAGCGTCAAGTACTATTCCTCGATGCTTCCGAATATCTACACAGAAATCCTGAAGCAATCGCAACGCCTCATCTCCGAAGGAATAAACCTGACGCACAAGTTCCTGCGCATGCGTGCCCGCCCGAAAATTCTCCTCTGTTCCACATACGAAGAAGCGTGGCAATACTACGACGAATACCGTGACTACATGCTCGGCGTGATCTCGGATGTTGATTTTCCCCGCAACGGCGAGCAGGATTCGCAGGCAGGCATTGAGTTTGCGCGGGCAGTCAAGTCCGAGCAGCCCGACCTGCCGATTCTTCTCCTCTCACACAACAGGGATAACGAGCGTGCGGCACGTGATGTACAGGCCGCATTCGTGATGAAAGACTCGCCCATGCTGCTCAATGAACTGCGGCATTTCATGGTTCAGCATTTCAGCTTCGGAGATTTTATTTTCCGCACACCGGAGGGAATCGAAATCGGACGGGCAAGCGATCTGAAGAGTCTTGAGGAACAGCTTCATATCGTACCCGAAGAAAGCATTCGCTTCCATGCCGAGCGGAACCACTTTTCCAACTGGCTGAAGGCACGCACGGAATTCTGGCTGGCTCATCAACTCCGGCCTCGCAAAGTGAACGACTACCCGAACCTGACGGCTTTGCGCGAAGATCTCATCCGGTCGTTGCATGCGTACGGCATTATCCGCCAACGCGGCATCATCATGGATTTTTCGAAGGAGACGTTCGACCCCGAAAGCAGCTTCGCCCGCATCGGCGGCGGCTCGTTAGGCGGCAAAGCGCGAGGACTCGGGTTCGTGAATACGCTTATCAACGACTACAATGTACGTGACCGGTTTGAAGGAGTGCGCATTCATGTGCCTCCTGCCGTTGTTCTCGGCACGGATGTGTTTGATCAATTTGTCGATGAAAACGATCTCCGCCGGTTTGCGATGGATTGCGACGACGACAAGCAGATCACCCGCCGCTTTCTCGACGCGCAACGCTTTCCGGAGGATGTGTTGGGTAACCTCGCCGCATTCCTCGACATTATCCGGACTCCGCTGGCGGTTCGTTCATCAAGCCTTCTTGAAGACTCGCAGTATCATCCGTTTGCAGGGGTGTACGAAACGTATATGCTGCCGAACATTCACCCCAACCCCCTCGTGCGGCTGAATGATCTTCTCAACACAATCAAGCGGGTGTATGCTTCCACCTTTTACCAAAGCGCGAAGGATTACATCAAAGTAACATCCTACCGCCTCGAAGAGGAAAAGATGGCGGTGATTGTTCAGAAAATGGTCGGACGTACACACGAACATCGTTTTTATCCCGACTTTGCTGGCGTTGCCCGATCGTACAATTTTTATCCGCTGCCTCCGCAAAAATCATCGGATGGCATCGTGTCGGTCGCGTTAGGTCTCGGCAAATGGGTTGTCGACGGCGGAAATGCCGTTCGGTTTTGCCCGAAGTACCCCACTGATCTTATTCAATTCTACTCGGCCGAAGAATCGCTCGACACCACACAGCGCGAGTTCTTTGCGTTGCAACTTGATGCCGCGTCCGACTTCGGCATAGAAACTCACGACATGCTCGTCAAGCGTTACGGTCTGGATGTTGCCGAAAAAGACGCGACACTGCATCTGCTCGGCTCGACGTATTCGCATGACAACGATGTTGTGCAGGACGGCATTTCGCGGCAGGGAGTCCGACTGGTCACCTTCGGACCGCTGCTCAGGCATCGTCTTTTTCCGTTGCCGCAAATCATTGATTTGCTTACAGATATGGGAACGTGGGGTATGGGCACGCCTGTTGAGATCGAGTTTGCGGTGAATGTCAACACACCGCCCGGGCAGCCGAAGGAATTCGGCATGTTGCAGATGCGACCGTTGGTGCTGAGCCGTGAAGCCGTAGAGCTGAACATTGAACAGGTTGAGCCGGATGCCTGCCTCTGTTACAGCGAACAGGTACTTGGTAATGGCGTTATCCGGGATATTCGCGATATTGTGGTTGTTGACATCAACAAATTCGACCGTGCGAAAAGCCGGGAGGTTGCAGTGGAAGTGACGCATTGCAACGGCGAGCTTCTTGCGGAACGGCGGCCGTATCTGCTCGTCGGTGTCGGCAGATGGGGAACACTGGACCCGTGGCTCGGAATCCCGATTCGATGGGATCAGATTTCCGGAGCGCGGGCCATTGTTGAGGCCGGCTTCAAGGATATGGATGTCGAGCCCTCGCAGGGCTCGCATTTCTTCCAGAACATTACATCGTTTATGATCGGGTACTTCACGGTCAGTTCAAAGAGGGGCAAGAGTTCGCTTGATTGGAAGTGGCTGCTCGAACAGCCTGCTTTCAAAGAAGGAACGTTCACACGGCATATCCGCCTTGAGGCACCGATTACGGTTATGATGAACGGCCATGAAAATCGCGGCATCATTTTGAAACCGGAGAAGCAACGTGGAATCTGACAAGAACAAAAACCAACCGCCCGGCGAAATGCGCGCCAAGACTCCGGATTCCTGTCCGCATTGCGGAGCGCCCTTGAGTCCGTGGGAACAGGTCTTGCTCAGTGTCGACCGGGCATTGATGTGCAAACGATGCTGGTACAGAATTATTCTCGACGTGTTCGATCAAGAGTCAAAGAAAGACAAACCCTAAGGCGTACGCGCATGAAATCCTACAATTCCTTTGAAGTAACACAGCAGCAGGTTCGGGAAGCGGCCAAGCTGTTGAATCTCGATGCCCCGACTGTTGAGTTGTTGTTGTGGCCCCAACGGGAGTTCAAATTCACGATACCGGTGAAAATGGACAGTGGCGAAGTGAAGATTTTTCACGGCTATCGTATCCAACACAACTACGCGCGGGGTCCGGCAAAGGGGGGCATTCGCTTTCATCCCGATGAAACGGTTGATACCATCCGGGCGTTAGCCGGATGGATGACGTGGAAAACGGCTGTTGTTGATCTGCCGCTCGGTGGAGGAAAGGGAGGCGTTATTTGCGACCCGCGAACAATGTCTGATCGTGAGCTGGAAAACCTCGCGCGCGGATACGTCCGCGCAGTTGTGCAGAACATCGGAATTGACAAAGACATCCCCGCACCGGATGTGTACACAAACCCGCAAACGATGGCGTGGATGATGGATGAATACGAGACATTGCTGCAACGCCATCAGCCCGGGGTACTTACGGATAAGCCGCTGCAAATCGGAGGCACAGAGGGCCGCAGAGACGCAACGGCACGGGGGGGCGTCATTACCGTCCGTGAAGCGTGCAAGGTATTCGGCATAGACCCGAAGGGACGATATGCGATTCAGGGATTCGGGAATGCGGGACAGCGGGCTGCATTGCTGCATGAGGAACTGTTGGGTGGAGGAAAACTCACTGCAGTGTGCGACTCGCGAGGGGGCGTCTATTCAGAGGAAGGGCTAAACCCGAAAGATCTTGTCACACACAAGTTGAAGACAGGATCCGTGAAAGGGTTTCCCGACGGCAAAGAAATTCCGCGTGACGCCGTTCTCGGGCTTGATGTTGATATTCTCTATCCTGCTGCGCTTGAGAATGCGATCAACGAGAAGAATGCAAACGACATCAAAGCGAAAATTGTCTGCGAACTTGCCAACGGCCCGACAACACCCGATGCCGATCTGATTCTCCACAAGAAGGGCGTACATGTCATACCCGACATTCTGGCGAGCGCCGGAGGGGTGACTGTTTCATACTTTGAAATGGTCCAGGACAGTTATTCGTATTTCTGGAGCGAGCAGCTCGTTCAGCAGCGGCTCGACGAGAAACTGACAAAAGCCTATCATAGCGTCAAGGAAGCGATGCTGGAAAAAGAAGTACCTCCGCGGTTGGCGGCAATGGTTGTTGGAGTTGCCCGGGTTGCCGAGGCGTGCAAGCTTCGCGGGTGGGTGTAGAGCAGCCTTCAGAAAATCCGGATCACGTGTTGACTTTTTTCCCCTTGTGTACTGAGGCTTCGCTGGAATGAAGTGTCTCGCTGATGACTTTCTTCAGTTCATCCATCTCTACCCTTCCCTTCCGAAGATATCTCACATTCTGAATTTGCAGTGAGAGTATTTCTTTCTGACTCAACTCCCGCCCGCTGATGATAATGATGGGAATGTTCTTCGTTGCCGCGTCGGCCTTCAACTCTTCAATGTACTGCATGCCGTTTTTCCGGCGCAGTTGCAGATCCATGAGTACAGCTTCGGCGTGACATTCCTTCGAGCGTTCGACAATGTCTTCTTTGTCGAGGGCAAACAGCACACCCTCGTACCCCATATCGTCCACAATGTATTTGAGGAGATTGGAAAAGTCTACGCTATCTTCAACAATAAGTACCGACCTTGGGGCGGCAGCCTTTGCTTCCTTGGACATGAACGGAAAATTTAGTGGTTGGAGAAACGAGAGGGTTGCGCGGTGAGCAACCACACAAAGGTAACTGAATGTGCGTAGGAAGTCAATACCGCTCGACAATTCGAACCGGAGAGATTTTGTGTCTCAATGAAAAAGAATGATTCCGGGTTTCGGATTGGTTTTGGAGGTTACGTTGAAGTGAACTGTTTCCGAGTTCCCGCGAATGCCAGAGTGAACTGTCAGTCAAGGTGTCTGCACGGTGTCAACAGGACTAACAAACTGACGACTCTTGACCTATTTTTTCCGCCCCACATAACCTCATCACTCCACTTCCAGCCTTTAACCGGCCTGCCCAGTCGATTCCTATTTTCTCTATTTTAGTGATCTGAGAGGTGGGGATAACCCATCAACTGGACTGTTTTTCTGATTTAGGCCTTAGACTATTGGAATTCCCCTCAAATTCGATTAAGAACAATTAACTTGATGGCTGTCACCGCTGTTCGTATTTTTTGTGTGATATTTTGAAACCATAACAATCCTGAGGATTATGTGAAGAAGAATGAAGGCGCTGTTGTTGCACGGGCTGCCATAACAATTGCGGCACTGGCACTATTACTCCCTGCCTGTTCGTCGTTCTACCTCCCTCAAGTTGACTACGGATGGCCGGTAGAAAGCGTACTCAGCGTTAACGAAAACAACACCGTCACCGAGGGCCGGTACGCCATCTCCTTCAATGTAGCTCCGCTTGCGCAAGAGGAATTTGAGAATCCTCAGGCGCTCAAAGGAAAAGAAATCCGCCTTCTCAGAAGTACCGAAGGCATGTACTACGTTACCGGACCACGGTTCAAACACGTGTACGTTATGGTGCCGAATGCCGGCGAGTTGAAGCTTCACAGGAAGCATGAGGTTTCCGAGCATGGACTGAGTCGGCCCGCCCTCAATCAACGCGAACCTTATGTCGAGTTGATTGACGGCGGCAACCTTCGGTTACTGATGACAAGTGATGATATCCTCGAAGAAAAAGACTTGCGAGCGGAGGGACGAAAATGAAACTTCTCCGATCAATAGCAGTAGCATTGGTTTCACTTACAGCAGCAAACGGGTTTGCCCAGCAGCAATCCGACTATGATGTAAAGGAGCGCTTCAAGGCTACCTATGAAGCGATTCGTGTCGATATTGATTCTGCACGAACTGCCGAACAGGTTGCGCAAATTCCCCACCGCATCGAAAGTCTTGAATCGGAATACAGCCATCACGGACGGCTCATCTCCGGAGCCTTCTACCCGAAAACATTCAACGACATGCTTGCCGATTTGCGGGATCGCTATGCGTTTGCCAAAGAAAAGGCCATGCTCATTCAGACTCAGGGAACACGGATCATCGAGCTGGAAGGCATCATGGTCACGTTGAATGCGGAGTTGGAGAAGTTGTACACCGAGCGGAAAGAGCTTCTCGCCAAACTGAAATCAACGGAGACTTCGCTTGCCGAACAGCGAGAACTTGTCAATCGTCTGAACCAGAACCTTGCGGCGAATGACAGGCTTGTGAACGCTATGATAGACTCAATCTTTCTGCCGTTCGGCAGGAATATTGAAACCCTTTCGGCCGCGGAGAAAGATGCTCTCGGCAAGAAACTGGAGAAAGCTGACATCGTCAACCGGATAGCGGGCATTGCCCAGGACAATATTGTATTTCTTTCATCGACGCGGCTTGAAGCAAAAGACTACGGCGTACTGGTCGGTCAATATTATCAGTTCAAGAACCGCTGGGATGGGTTGAGGGACAAAGTCACGGCCGCACTCGCAGCCCGCAATGCGATAACGAAATCGAAGATGCAGGGAAAGAAGGCGGCAGAAGCTGCCGCGGCTGAGAGCGAAGAGCTGGCACAACAGGTCGACGCAACAATTGCCACTTGGCGCTCGAAACTTGAATCATCATTCTGGACAAGCCTTGCTGCCGAGTTTTCCAACCGCGGAGTCAGGGTTCAGCAATTCAACGACCCGAAGAGTTTTGCGGCCAGCATCCGCTCCTATGTCGAAGCGGCCAAGGCAAACGGAGCCGACACACGGGTGTTCGTTGACGAGATTTGGATCCAGCGAATTGACAAGGATTGGAAAGCGGCTCTCGAAAACGAGAGCATGCTGGGCAAAGCCGAGTATGCTTCTCTCGACAAAACCGTAAGCCAGTTACACAAGGAAAAGTTCAACTGGCAGATCGTGTTTTGGGTGTTCAACGTTATTGCCGTTGTGGTTGTTGGCTGGTGGATACTAACTCGCAAACCGAAGAAATCACCGGAACAGCAGCCGGTCACCGCAAAAACCAATATATAGAAAACAGTCCCCCAAGAATCCACGTCAAGTATGGATAAAACGAAGAGGGCCACATCGAGAGATGTTGCCCTCTTTGCTTTGCATCCTCCGGTACGGAATAGTTACTTGGAGTAGAAATCAATCACCCGATTGATAGCTTCGCTGCACACCGGATCGAAATCATTCAAGCTGAGCGAGAACATTCTGCAATCGAGTGCCGGACGGTATAAGCCCCTTGCCGCATATCCTGATCCTTCGTAGGCACCGACTTTCCCGGCAAAGCGGGCGTCGCTCAGAATCTCCTTCTGCGCCCTGAAGATGGGCTCACGTTTCTCATAGTAATCCGCAGCCAGACGGTCGAGTTTCCCTCGTTCTGCCTCAAGACTATCGTATTTCGCTTTCTCCCAAGGGGTTGGAATGGCAGTCGCCGGATCGACAAATCTCCTCCATTTCACATTCTTCTTGTCCAACAACGCCGTCACGTTCGGCTCCCACGGCTCAACACCGGGCATGTAGAAATCATTGTAAGCAATGCTCGAGCCGTAATACTCATCTCCCAACCCGCCGAAGGAATGGCCGAACTCGTGTACGTACACGTAATCCATTTGCCATTCCTGACCTTTCACTTGTTCATTTGTATACGTCGTTGCGTACAAGTTATAGATACCTCCGCCTCCATACCGCGAGTCATTTATCAGAATGCAAATGAAATCGTACGGCGCGAGTGATGCAATATCCCGCAGAGTCTTGTTTTCCGTGGTGAGGACGTACCGGGCGGAACCGAACGTGCTGTAGCATGAACCGAGAATGTTATCTTTCCACACTCCCATATCGGGAATATCAATTCCCGATTCCTGCGATTCTGCCTCGACAGTCCATACGTTGAAATCACTCTTGCGGCTCTTGAATGGTTCCGTGGCAAAGAGGGACTCGTTAAAGCGTTTTGCATCCTTGCGGAATTTCTCCATATCACTCTTCGCGTAGCCGTCACCGATTATCACAATATCGACTTTGTTGGCCGGGTTGCCGCTGCCCGTTATACGGTTTGCTTTGAACGCAAATGCATTCTTTTCCTTCTTTACCTGCATGGGCGCATTGGGGTCTATCGTGATGGACCATACTTCATGGAACTCCATTCGTTTGTCACGCCGGGCGATCGTAAATTGGATTTTCGCTTTGGGGAACGGCAGCCGTACAGATTCTGAAAATGTTTTGTACAATCCTGCTGCGGCTTCGTCTGTTGTTTGCCATTCGTTGAAGATTGAGGAGAAACCGCGTGAGAAAATCATTGCATTCGTCCGGACATCAAACACTCTCACGATATACTCACCCAGATTGAGAGTGTCGACAAGATTTGCTTTGCTTCCCGGCCAGGCATCTTCCTCGATCACTTCATCAAGACTGAATGTCTCCTGGCCTTTCGTACCTGTATGATTATAGTCTACCCGCATTGTCTTCTCGGTAAAGAATCGCTGGTACGTTTGCGACGATGCCGACAAGTGCATGGATAAAAGAACTGTCAGAACAAGAACAGAGCGCATCGATCCTCCGTAGGATTTTGATTGTGAAGAATTCAGGAAGAGTATGTGTGTAGAAGAACTAAAAGAAGTACCTGACACCGATACCGCCGTTGGCTCTGACTTCAGTCGCCGGGACGATGTCAAATATCGGGGCAATCTCAACAAATACATCAAGCGGAACGCCCCGCGGCCACCACGCGAACCCACCGGCAAATCTCACTCCAAGAATACCATCACGTCGACCTGCAGAAAAGCGCCCGCCAAGACCCGCATACAACGTGAACCTCTCCGACGACTTGATTGCCTCCGGAAAATGCCAGAGATAGTCAACATGAAGATGAAAAGAGCCTTTTTGACGAAACGACCAAGCCAACCCTGCATCAATGGCATTCCGGTCGGACACCCAGCCTTTCGCGCTGATGCCCGTAGGCTCTCCAAGTATAACGCCGAGCCCGAACCCGCGAGTCTGTGCGTTCACATTTCCAATCGAGAACATGATGCCGAACAGCAACAGCATAATCCATCCCTGCATAATCCTCCCTCCTCTATTTCACTCCAAGCAATTCAACATCAAAGATCAACTCAGCTCCCGGCGGAATGACAGCGGCCGCACCCCGCGTACCGTATCCCAGTTGAGCCGGAATTATCAGTTTTCGCTTCCCGCCAATCTTCATGGATGCAACGCCTTCATCCCAACCCTTAATGACTTGTCCGTATCCGATGACGAAAGTGAAGGGCTGGTTCCTATCAACCGAGCTGTCAAACTTTTTGCCGTTGGTGAGATAGCCCGTATAGTGCACGGTCACTTTATTTCCCGTTTCCGGTGCTGCACCACCGCCTACCACCATATCGATAAACTGCAATCCGGATTGAGTAGTTTGCAACGCATTTGTAGTCGATTCACCGGGATACGTCATTCTGTCTCCAATGCTTTGTGCTACTGCGGACAAACAAAATCTGCTGTAAAACAAAAAACCCGAATCGCTCGGGTTTCTGCGGGGCGGACGGGACTCGAACCCGCGACCTCCTGCGTGACAGGCAGGCGCTCTAACCAAACTGAGCTACCACCCCTTCAATTATTAGACTGTTTTGACCACATTCTGCATACATTATAGAAGCTGACCAGACAAAGCATTAGCAACTGTTAGCAACTTCATCCAACGGTTCCTTCTATATTCTTAAACACACACAGTCCGCGTCGTTTAAGATATAGAAATTTAACTAATCCCGAACTTCTAATCAAGTTTCTTGATCTACAATTTTCCTTCATCCGTTTTTGGGTCTTGTCGCGGCGGAGACTCAGCCACCTCCTCATTAACTCGCTGCTTGCTAAAATGTACGAGGTAATCGATTCATTCTTTGAAACATGAATCTTTCCAGTCCCACCTTCGGTGGGGATCACCGGCACTCTGGTGAAAGAACCATACTACCCCCCTCTTGACAAACGCAGTTTCATATCTTATATTTAAGATAAATAAGTCTGAATACTTTGATGAGCCTCATCTCTAGCCGTCAATGTGAGTACGCGATCCAAGTGTGTTGTACCTCGCATTGAAGCCACGGTCACAGATGACATCAAGACGAGAGCTAGCGGCAGAACTCGATATCCCCTATCACTTCCTGGCAAAGATCCTTCAGGATCTGTCTCGCAAAAGACTTCTCGTATCGCAGAAAGGTCCATCAGGCGGGTTTGCGCTAAGTGTACCCCCGGAAGATATTACGCTCTTTCACATTATCAAGGCAGTCGACGGTATCGCATTCACAACAACGTGTGTCCTCGGCTTCTCGGAGTGTACGCCGCAATGTCCGTGCGGGGTTCACGACGAATTGGTGGAATTGCGCGATGCTGTCTACCGTATGCTCGCAAGGAAGAACATCGCCGGTATGGCACACAGCACACGGAAACCCGGCTATCTCAATCGTTTGAAAGAGCAGAACGAAATATCATAACATGACTGTTGCATGTTACGCGGTGTGGTGTTAGTCTATTTCAGATATATTTATCTGCTTCACGCATGGAAGGATTACAACAGTTCAAAGTACCAGCATCACGAGAGGTGACATTACATGCCACAGCACCTTATTGAGAGATCGAACGTGTTCCCCAAAAACAAGCTGCTCGCGGGAATGATTGTGTTCTTGTTGGTTCCTCCAATGCAACTCGTTGCACAGGACCCAGCAACGGACTACCGCCAGAACTGTATGAGCTGCCACACAATCGGCGGGGGGCGGTTGACCGGGCCGGACCTGAAAGACGTCACGAAACGAAAAGACGGGACATGGCTTGCCAAGTTTTTGGTAGACCCCAAAGCCGTAATTGACAGCGGCGACCCCTATGCACGACAGCTAGTCGAGGAATCACGGGGCGTTATCATGCCAACACTCCCGGGCATGACGCCGCAGAGAGCCCAGTCACTGCTTGACCTTATTGATGCTGAATCAAAGCTGGAGAAGTCCCAATTCCAGGGCGTGAAATTGAGTGAACGTCCGTTCACCCCCGAAGATATTGTGGTCGGGCAGAGGTTGTTTGTCGGTACTGCAAAGCTGAAGAACGGCGGCCCCGCTTGCAACTCATGCCACAATGTACACGGTCTGTCAGGATTCGGCGGCGGCGGACTTGCGCCCGATCTCACGACCGTAATGGAACGGTATGGTGGCAGGAAGACGCTTTCAACCTGGCTAACCGCGCCGGCAACCCCGACGATGCAATCTGTATTCAAGCCTCATCCCCTTGACCCGGAAGAAGTTCTCCCTCTGGTCGCATACTTCCAAAGCACTCTGCAACGCAATCCTGAGGATCCATCGACTGCGCGTCTGAACTTTGTACTGGTCGGACTGGCTGGGGCATTGCTGGTGCTTGCTCTGTTCGATCTTATCTGGAATAACCGGCTTAAATCCGTGCGCCGTGCACTTGTACGTGAAAAACGTCTGGAGGCTGTTCATGAGTAGCAATAACAAGATTAACTGGATTAAGGATGAAGTTAGTGCCGAGTTGCGTAGCTGGGAGGAATTCTATCGCAACCGCTGGCAGCACGACAAGGTTGTCCGCAGTACACACGGAGTGAACTGCACCGGAAGCTGCACGTGGATGATTCACGTGAAGGACGGCATCGTGACGTGGGAAATGCAGGGACTCGACTATCCGTCTCTCGAACACGGCCTGCCGCCGTACGAACCGCGTGGATGCCAGCGCGGCATTTCGTTTTCGTGGTATCTCTACAGTCCGCTCAGGGTGAAATATCCCTACATACGCGGCGCATTGTTAGACTTGTGGCGAAAGGCCAAAGCCGATTACGAAGATCCGGTTGACGCGTGGCGTTTTCTAGTTTCCAATCCCGACAGCCGTCAGCGGTGGCAGCGGGCTCGCGGCAAAGGTGGCTTCAGGCGCGCAAGTTGGGATGAAGTTCTCGAAATCATGGCGGCAGCAAACATCAACACGATTAAGGAACACGGGCCCGATCGAATTGCGGGCTTCTCGCCCATTCCTGCAATGTCAATGGTCAGCTACGCCTCAGGCGCGAGATTGATGCAACTGCTCGGCGGCATTTCGCTCTCGTTCTACGATTGGTACTGCGATCTTCCTTCCGCTTCACCCGAGACATGGGGCGAACAGACAGACGTGCAGGAATCTGCCGATTGGTACAACGCTAAGTTGCTCGCCGTGATGGGCTCCAATCTCAACATGACTCGTACACCCGATTGCCACTTCGCCGCCGAGTCGCGGCACAACGGCACGAAGATGTACGTCTTCTCACCCGACTTCAATCAAGTAGCGAAGTACGCCGATCATTGGGTCTCGCTGAACGCGGGACAAGACGGCGCGTGGTGGATGGCAGTCAACCACGTTCTGTTGAAAGAGTTCCATCACGAACGCCAGGTCCCGTACTTCATCGACTACACGAAGAAGTATACTGACGCTCCCTATCTCGTCGAGTTGAAGGAAGATGGCGGCGTGTACGAAGCAGGGCAGATGCTCCGGGCAAACAGGCTCGAGAAGTATGCAAAGATCGAGAACGGCGACTGGAAGTTTTTGATGTGGGATGAAGATGCGAAAGCGCCCAAGATGCCGATGGGAAGTTCCGGATTCCGTTGGGGCGCCGAGAAGGGAAAATGGAATCTGCTTCTGAAAGATGGTATTGACAATTCGGATATCAAGCCCGAGCTCACATTCCTCAACTCATCCGATGCAACAGTTCCCGTCCGTTTCGACAACTTCGGCGAGGGGAACAGCTTGACACGTCACGTTCCCGTCAAATCCATCAAGGGAAAAGATGGCAAGAAGATTCTTGTTGCGACCATCTACGATCTCCTGATGGCACAGTATGGTGTGCCGCGTGGACTTCAAGGGGAATATCCTTCCGATTATGATGATGAGGAAAAACCCTATACACCCGCTTGGTCTGAAAAATACACAGGCATTGGGCGGAAAGACCTGATCCAGTTTGCGAGGGAATGGGCGAGCACGGCCGAACACACAAACGGCAAATGCACAGTCATCATCGGTGCGGGCATTAACCACTGGTACCACGCCAATTTGATGTACCGGGCGGCGATTCATGCGCTGATGTTCAGCGGCTGCATCGGCGTCAACGGCGGCGGACTTGCTCACTATGTCGGTCAAGAGAAGCTTGCGCCGGGAGAATCGTGGGGTGCAATCGCCTTTGCAAAAGATTGGTACGGCCCGTCGCGTCAGCAAAATGCGCCGAGCTGGCACTACGTGCACACGGATCAGTGGAGATATGAGAAGGAGTTCACCGATTATCACACCGTTCCGATGAAGCAACCGGACGGCTCACTCGCTAAGGGGCACACGATGGATGTGCAGGTGAAAGCTGTCCGCAACGGCTGGCTGCCGTTCTATCCCCAATTCGACAAGAACCCGATCGACCTGGCGAAGGAACTCGAAGCCGCCGGATGTTCAACTCCCGAAGAAATGATCAAGGAAACGGTCAGGCAACTGAAGAATCGAGAACTGAAATTTTCCGTCGAGGATCCCGATGCGGAGGCAAACTGGCCTCGTGTCTGGTACATCTGGCGCGGCAATGCGCTGATGGCGAGCAGCAAGGGGCATGAGTACTTCCTGCGCCATTACCTGGGCACACACGACAACGCTGTCGCCGGCGAGTTGGCAAAAGATTCCGTGAAAGAAGTGACGTGGCACGACAAAGTCCCGCACGGCAAAATGGATCTCGTTGTTGACCTGAACTTTCGGATGGATACTTCGGCGCTGTACTCGGACATTGTGCTTCCGGCGGCGACGTGGTATGAGAAGGCCGACCTCAACTCTACCGACATGCACAGCTTCATTCATCCTCTTTCGGCAGCGGTTCCGCCGTGCTGGGAGTCGAAGAGCGATTGGGATATTTTCAAGGCAATCGCCAAAAAATTCTCGGAGCTGTCCGCCAGACATTTCCCCGAATCGGTGAAGGATATTGTTGCAACGCCGCTTGCTCATGATTCGGCAGCTGAGATCGCCCAGCCCGATATGAAAGATTGGCTGAGCGGAGAAATCGAAGCGATTCCCGGTAAAACCATGCCGCAGTTTGCAGTTGTTTCCCGTGATTACAAGAACGTCTACAACCAATATATCTCACTGGGGCTCAACGTCCGGCAGAACGGCATCGGTGCACACGGCACGAAATACGCCGTGGATGATTTCTACGATCAAATGCTTATCACCGGCCCGACCGTGTCGTTCGACGGCAAGAAGTACCCTTCGCTTCAAAAGGATGTGCATGTGTGCGATGCGATTCTTCATCTCGCAACTGTCACAAATGGCGAACTGGCGTACCGGTCCTATAAGAACATGGAAGAGAAAGTCGGTTTGCCGCTTGTCCATTTTGCGGAAAAGAACCGCGGTACCCGCATCAGCTATCGTGAGTTACAGGGGAGGCCGATGCGGCTGTTGAACAGTCCGATGTGGTCAGGCTTGACCGAGAATGGCCGTGCGTACTCTCCGTTTACGTACAACGTCGAGGCGCTTGTGCCGTGGCGTACGCTCACCGGCCGTCAGCACTTCTATCTCGATCATCCGGGATACATCCAATTCGGAGAACATCTTCCCACCTATAAACCAAAGCCTCTGCCGACGCAGTACTCGGATTTGCAGTTCTCGACGAACGGTGGCAAGACGAAGATGCTGAATTACTTGACGCCGCACGGTAAGTGGCATATTCACTCCACATACGGCGACAACCAGCGGATGACGACACTCTCGCGCGGCGTTGAGCCGTTCTGGATCAACGATAAAGACGCCGAAGAGATCGGCGTAAACGATAACGACTGGGTTGAAGTGTACAACGATCATGGCGTTGTCGTGACACGCGCAGCGGTGAGTGCCCGCATTCCACGCGGCATCTGCATCATTTATCACTCGCCGGAACGAACGTATTCGGTGCCGAAATCTCCGATGCGCAACAACCGCCGCGCCGGCGGCCATAACAGTCTCACACGCACGCGCCTCAAGCCCAACTTGATGGTGGGAGGATACGGGCAGTTCACCTTCCACTTCAATTACTGGGGGCCGACCGGCTGCAACCGTGACACGCACATTCTCGTGCGCAAACTTCCCGAGTTACTCTGGTAGGAGATCAGACAATGAACGTACGCTCACAGATTTCGATGGTGTTTCATCTTGACAAGTGCATCGGCTGCCACACGTGCAGCATCGCGTGCAAGAACATCTGGACGGACCGGAAGGGGACGGAGTATATGTGGTGGAACAACGTCGAGACAAAGCCCGGCACGGGGTTTCCGACAAAGTGGGAGGATCAGGACAAGTACAGGGGCGGTTGGGAGTTGAAAGAGGGCAAACTGCATCTGAAATCGACAAGCAAGGCCAAGACGGTCACGAACATCTTTCACAATCCCTCCATGCCGAGCATGGATGATTACTACGAGCCGTGGACTTACAAGTATGACGAGTTGTTCAACGCACCCGAAGGTCCGGACCAGCCGACAGCACGGCCGATCTCGATGGTGACCGGCGAATACATCAACGTCGAGGCCGGCCCGAACTGGGATGATGATCTCGGCGGTTCGCCCGTGTACGCGGAAAGTGACCCGAATCTGAAGGGCCTGACGGAAGATCAACGGCAGCAGTTGTTTGCCATTGAACGGCTTGTGTTCTTTTACTTTCCCCGCATCTGCAATCACTGCCTGAACCCGAGTTGCGTTGCAGCCTGTCCTTCGGGCGCTTTGTACAAGCGAGGGGAAGATGGGATCGTGTTGATCGATCAGAAACGATGCCGCGGCTGGCGTGCATGTGTTGCGGCGTGTCCCTACAAGAAAACCTTCTACAACTGGTCAACCGGCAAGTCAGAAAAGTGCGTGCTGTGCTATCCGCGTCTTGAGACGGGACAGGCGCCGGCGTGCTTTCATTCATGCGTCGGGCGTATCCGCTATCTCGGCGTGTTGCTGTACGACGCAGACCGGATTGAAGAAGTGGCGAAGCTTCCGGACGAGCAACTCATCGACGGGCATCGTTCGCTGGTCTTGAATCCACACGACCCGGCGGTGATTGCTGCTGCGCGGGCGAACGGCATTCATGATTCCGTGATCGAATCGGCGCAGGCATCGCCCGTCTACAAATTCGTGAAGGAATGGAAGCTTGCGCTTCCTCCGCACATTGAATTCCGCACGATGCCGATGCTCTACTACGTCCCCCCGATGTCGCCGGTGATGGCGAACCGCGGCGATGATACGGTGAGCAGCGTGTCGGGAGAATTCTTTCATGATATCGAAGATTCCCGCGTACCCTTACAGTTCATGGCGAATTTGTTCGGCGCCGGGCACCAAGGCAAAGTCGTGTACGCGCTGAAGAAGCAGAAAGCCGTCAGAACGTACCGGCGCGCAAAGACCGTCGGCGACATCCCGATGGAAACTGCCGAAAAAATGCTGCGGGAAGCTGATTGCTCGATTGAACAAGCCGAAGCCGTCTACAATCTCACATCACTTTGTACATTCGAGGATCGGTTTGTCATTCCGCCGATGCATCGTGAAGAAGCGATTGAGATGATGCGCGACCCGGCGGAACACAAGACGGCAGTCGGATTCGGATTCATGGAACCACCGAAGCGAGGTCTCTGATGGCACGCTACGCGCAAGCACTTGACGGACTCGCCACCATCCTTTGCTATCCCGGCGAAGAGTACAAATCCCGCGTGGCAGAGTGCCTGCAATTCATTGCGGCACATGCCGACGCAGAGGAGATGGTGGACAGGCTATATGCCTTTTCGAACGCAATCGAAGGATTGAACAAGGGAGAGATGGAGGAACTGTATACGCGTACGTTCGATATCAACCCCGTGAGCAGTCTCGAAGTGGGCTGGCATCTCTACGGTGAGACGTACGAACGCGGAGCGTTTCTGGTGCAGATGCGAAATTTGCTCAGACGCTGCGGCGTCGAAGAATCATCCGAGTTGCCCGACCATCTCACGTCAGTGCTTCATGCCGTCGGAAGGATGGAGCAGGCCGAAGCAGACGAGTTTATCAGGTCACGGGTGCTCAAAGCGCTGGGAAAGATTCTGGAAGGATTCACCGGACAGGCAAACCCGTATGAACATGTCCTTGTGAGCGTGCAGATGCTGCTCACTATGATGGTACGATCTCATGAAGGAGTAGCGTCATGATTAGCACAGGCCCCTTTTTCCTCGATCAGATTTTCTTCATCGTCTTCCCGTATGTTGCGGTGATTATCTTTCTGCTCGTCTCGATACGTCGCTACCGGACTGAAGCGTTCACATTCTCCAGTCTCTCCTCACAATTTTTGGAGAACAAGCAACATTTTTGGGGACTTGTGCCGTTTCACTTCGGCATTATCACGATTCTTTTGGGGCATGTTATTGCTTTCCTGTTTCCGCGCGAAGTTCTGGCGTGGAACAGTGTGCCGCTCCGCCTGTACATTCTCGAGGCATCCGCATTTATCGCGGCGCTGCTTACGTTAATCGGGCTCGGCGCCCTCATCTTTCGTCGTGTGACAGACCCGAAAGTCAAGAAAGTGACGAGTTGGGCAGATTGGGTGGTGTTCGCAAGTTTTGTGGTGCAGATTCTGAGCGGCATCTACGTGGCAATTTTTCACAGTTGGGGATCGTCATGGTTTGCCTCTTTAGCTGCACCCTATTTATGGTCGCTTGTCACATTGAGCCCCGACATCACATACGTGACGGCAATGCCGTGGATGGTGAAGCTGCACATCGTCAGCGCGTGGCTGATGATTGCTTTCGCCCCGTTCACGCGCCTCGTGCACATTCTTGTTGCGCCGAATCCCTACTTCTGGCGGAAGCCGCAAGTCGTCCGATGGTATTCATTGCTGCGCAACAGGGTATAAATCCACTTCTCATCCCGATCATGTATGAAAAGACCTGAACTGATCGACTTCTCGCAAGAGCGTATCCGGGTGCTTCATTACACATGGATTGCGTTCTTCATTTCGTTCTACGTGTGGTTCAACATGGCGCCACTGGCGACGACTATGTTGCGTGAAGTCAACTGGCTGACCCCCGAACACATCAAGATACTTGCCATCTGCAACGTTGCCCTCACGATCCCCGCTCGGATTATCGTCGGGGCGTTGATCGACAAGTACGGCCCCCGCATTGTCTTTTCCGGACTTCTTGTCGTGATGGCGATACCAACGTTCATCTTTGCTTTTGGCAATTCGTTCCTGCAGTTGCTTGTCGCCCGTCTTGTGCTCGGCATGATCGGCGCAAGTTTCGTTATCGGCATCCGGATGGTGTCACAATGGTTCCCCCCGAAGATGATCGGGCGGGCGGAAGGGTTTTATGCAGGATGGGGAAACTTCGGTTCGGCATGGGCGGCAATGACACTGCCATGGATTGCCTTGACCGTGATGGAGGGATGGTTCGGACAGACAGAGAATGGGTGGCGATGGGCATTGTTCGTAAACGGCCTCGTGTCTCTTGTCTACGGCTTCGTGTACTATTTTGTCGTGAGAGACACGCCAAAAGGAACGAGGTTCGTCGGGACGAAGAAGACCCAGCCGATGACCGTAACTTCGTACGGCGACCTTGTCCAATATCTGCTCTGGTCATTCCCGCTCGTGGGGGCGCTCGGCCTGCTTGCGTGGCGTATCGCCCGCATTCAGTTGACGAATGAGTCCGGTGAGACGCACAGCCTCATTCCGCAGGAATATCTCTACATCATCTATGCGGGGTTGCTTCTTGTCTATGTAGGGCATGTGATCAAAACACTCCAGATCAACCTCCCCATCCTGAAGAAAGGCGTGCCGGATGAACAACGCTACTTGTTCAACAACGTCGCTGCGCTGAACACAACATACGTCGCAAATTTCGGTGCGGAATTGGCGGTCGTCTCGATGCTGCCGTCGTTTTTTGAAAGTACGTTCACTGTTGGACCGGAGTTTGCCGGAATCGTTGCGTCGTCGTTTGCCTTTGTGAATCTTTTTGCCCGACCGTTGGGTGGGCTTCTGTCCGACACGATGAAGAACAGAAAGCTCGTAATGAGCATTTACATGTTCGGGATCGCGCTCGGGTTCTTCGGTATGGGAATGATCGACTCAGCCTGGCCGATCTGGATTGCGGTTGCCATCACCATCATGTGTTCGATGTTTGTGCAGGGCGCGGAAGGGGCGACATTCGCCATCATTCCCCTCATCAACAAGAGGATGACCGGCCAGATTGCGGGAATGGCGGGAGCGTTCGGCAATGTTGGTGCAGTGATTTATCTTGTTATCTACTCGCTCGTGGATGCAACGACGTTCTTCTACATCCTTGCGGGCGGAGCGGCGTTCAGCTTCCTGTACTGTCTCGTTTTCCTGAAAGAGCCGAAGGGGGCTTTCGATGAGGAACTCGATCCGCATCACATCGAGGATGAGAGTGAACCTCGCACAATTATGGGACCCGCAGTATCCGGAGCACCTGTTCCGGTGGCAATCCAAGTGGAGTCCTTAACGTCGGGAAAACGGCAATGAGAACCGCATCCAGAGCGACGTATCTCGATACCTGGGTCCCGGAGGATGAGAAATTTTGGGAGGAGACCGGGAAGAAGATCGCGTGGCGCACTCTGACAATCACGACGGTGAGCCTCGTTCTGTCGTTTGCCACATGGTTCATGATGAGTGCCATTGTTGTGCGTCTGCCGCAAATCGGCTTTACGTTCGACACGATGCAGCTGTTCTGGCTGGCGGCTATGCCCGGCCTGGCCGGCGGCACGTTGCGCATTGTGCACACGTTCTTGATTCCGATTTTCGGTACGCGCAATGTGATTTCCGTTGCGACTCTCATCAAACTCATTCCGTGCATTGGCATCGGGCTTGCGGTGATGAACCCCGATACGCCGTTCTGGATTTTCATGGTGTTGGCGTTTACCGCCGGGTTTGGCGGCGGCGACTTCTCTTCCTATATGCCGAGCACAAGTATCTTCTTCCCGAAGCGCCTGCAAGGCACGGCGTTAGGCATTCAAGCCGGTATAGGAAATTTCGGTGTAAGCCTGACACAATTTGTAACTCCCTGGATTATCGGGTTCGCAATGTTCGGGTCGCTGCTGGGCGAATCACGCACGATGACAAAAGGAGGAGTATCAAGTGAAATATGGTTGCAAAACGCGGCGTTTTGGTACGTGCCGCTGCTCCTGATCGTCGGCGTGGTGGCGTGGCGCTATTTGCGGAGTGTGCCTATCAAAGCAACTTTCAGAGAGCAGCTCGACATCTTCAAAAACAAGCACACATGGTTTTGCACGATTACGTACATGATGACGTTCGGATCGTTCTCGGGGCTCTCCGCGGCATTTCCGCTTCTCATCAAGACTCTGTACGGCACGTTTCCCGATGCCCCCGATCCGTTGACGTACGCCTTTCTCGGGCCGCTGGTCGGGTCGGCGGCGCGGGTTGCCGCGGGTCCGCTTGCAGACAAGTACGGCGGCGCCATCCTGACCCATCTCGTGGGGTTAGGATTGATGGTCGGCGTTGCGATTATGATCGGCATGGGATTGCTGGTGCCTTCTTCGATTGACCAGTTTCCCCACTTTGTGATCATCATGCTGGTGCTGTTTCTTCTCACAGGAATCGGCAATGCGTCCACGTTCCGTCAATATCCGATTATCTTTTCACACTCGCCGCGACAGGCAGCCGGCGTGATCGGATGGACCGCCGCAGTTGCTGCATACGGGCCGTTTGTGTTTGCGACGCTCATCGGCGCGGTTATCACGAATGTCGGGACTCCCGTGCCGTTCTTTGCCGGCGTCGGTGTGTTCTATCTGATTGCGACGGCAATCAACTGGTGGTACTACACCCGCAAAGGGTGCGAGAAACCAAGCTGATAGATGATTATTGAGTACGCATAACGGGATAGATCCATGAACTGGTTGAAGAGTCGACTTCTTACTGTAATCCTCGGAGTCGCTGTTTTGCTTGCCGGAAGTGTCTTCCTGACCTCCTTCACGAATAACATCAAGCTTCCGGACAATCACCAGGGCTACGAGCCTGTGCAGCCTATTGCCTACTCGCATCGACTCCATGCCGGAGAGTTGGGCATCGACTGTCTGCACTGTCACGGGGGAGCCGAGCGAAGCAAGAATGCCGGCATTCCTCCTGTCAAGACATGCATGAACTGCCACAAGTTTGTGACTGCACCGTGGGTTGACGTGAAGGCGGAGGGCGATCTTGCCGATAAAGAAAAACGGAAATCGCGTGAAATCATTTCGCCTGAACTCAAGAAACTGTTTGAACACATGGGCCGTGATAGCGCCTCGGCACCGGCAAATCCCGCGCCGATTGAATGGGTGAGAGTTCACAACCTTCCCGCGCACGTCTACTTCAATCACAGCGCGCATGTCAATGCGGGTGTCTCTTGTCAGAAATGCCACGGCGCCGTCGAGACGATGGAACGTGTCCGTCAGGTCTCCGACCTCTCAATGGGCTGGTGCGTGAATTGCCATCGCGAAGCCAACGTCTTCGGCATCAGCGGTACAAAGGTGCAGGCTTCAACGGACTGCGTCACCTGCCACCATTGAACTACTCACAGGAAAGCAAAGCATACATGAGTCACGAGCATCATCATCACGAAGACGAACCAACGGGACTTGACCGCCGTTCGTTTCTGAAAATGGCCGGGTTTTCCTTCGGCGCGTTTCTCGCCGGATGCCGGGAAGGAAAGCTCGAAAAAGCGATCCCGTTTTTGATACAGCCGGAGGAAGTTACACCGGGGCTTGCGTACTGGTATTCCACAACATGCGGCGGCTGCAACGCGGCGTGCGGCATACTGGCAAAGAACCGTGACGGCCGCCCGGTCAAGCTCGAAGGGAATTCGGATCATCCGCTTTCCCGCGGCGGGTTGTGCGCAATCGGTCAGGCATCGCTTCTCGGGCTCTATGATTCGCAGCGTTTGCGCAATCCGGTTGCGCACGGCAAGCAGGTTACATGGAATGAACTTGATGCCGCTGTGCGCGCAGCATTGGAGCGACATTCTTCAGCCGGAGTCCGTATTCTCACAGGAACCGTCAACAGTCCTACCACGCTCAGCGTCATTAACCGGTTTCTCGCACGCTACAGCAACGCGCAACATATCCAGTATGATGCGATCTCGTACTCAGCGATACTCGATGCGCACACCATCAGTCACGGCGTGCGGGTTCTCCCCCGTTATCATATTGAGAAAGCAAAGACGATTGTCAGTTTTGCTGCTGACTTCTTGGGAAGTTGGATTTCGCCCGTCGAGTTCACTTCGGCATACCGGAAGGGCCGTTCGCTCAATGAGACACCTCCAATATTTTCCCAACATATTCAGTTCGAATCTGCTCTTTCGCTCACCGGCAGCAACGCCGATATCCGCGTTGCCGTATCGCCCCAGGAAATGCAACTATGCCTCAGGCACTTGATGGAGATTATCCTCCGAAAGGCGGGACAATCGGTCACCGGGCTGACCGTGGAAAATTCGTTTGCCGACCGGATCGCATCAATAGCAGAGAAATTGTGGGCCGGCCGCGGAGAGTCGCTCGTCATTTGTGGCGTGAACGATCGGAAGATGCAACTGATGGTGAATCTCATCAACGAGATTCTCGGCAACTACGGCACCACTCTCGATATCCGGCGGCCATCACAGCAGGCGCAAGGAAATGACGCCGGGTTGAAATCTTTGCTTGATGAAATAGATGAGGGGAAGGTTGGGGTGTTGATTACCGCCGGATGCAATCCCCTTTATGATCTTCCTGCGCCTGATCTCGCCGCACAATTGCTCACGATTCCTTTGACGGTTGCAATGTCCGACCGGCTTGATGAAACTGCATCGGCAGCACAGTTCGCATGTCCGCTCCCCCATCCACTTGAAGGCTGGAACGATGCAGAGCCTGTCGCCGGGATTGTGGCAATTACTCAGCCTGTCATTCAATCACTCTCAAACGGCCGTTCGCTTGCTGAATCTCTGAACTGTTGGATGGGAGAGAAGAAATCGGCGTACGAGTTGATTCGTGAGGAATGGAACGCCAACATTTTCAAACGTACATCCGGCGCATCAACATTCGACGAGTTCTGGAACACTGCCGTGATGGCTGGCTTTGCGCAAGTGAATCCACTACCCGTCAAATCATCATTCAACCAATCGTCATTTGCGAGCGTGTCGAGCGATACTGCCTTCCCGGCGGCCGGCTCGTTGATGCTCGTTCTTCATCCCTCACTGGCGACGTTCGACGGGCGGCATGCGCACAATCCGTGGCTGCAGGAATTGCCTGATCCTGTGACGAAGATTGTATGGGATAATTACGCTTCGATCTCGAAATCAACAGCTCAGCGCCTCAATGTAGCCGAGGGTGATGTTGTGGCGGTTAATGCCGGCGACGGAACGCGTGTTGAACTACCCGTGCATATTCAGCCGGGGCAGCATGACGGAGTCGTGGCAATTGCGCTCGGCTACGGACGCAAAGGGACCGACCGGTTCTCGGACATCGGCCCGAAGTGGATTCAGTCCCGCCCGACGGTAGAAAAGGGAAATCTGGTTGGCATCAACGCAGCGCCTATGATTGCCTTTGTCAACGGCACGCTTCAATACACGGGCCGCTCCGTTACGCTTGCGCCAACCGGACGCAGCGTTGAGCTGGTCACAACGCAGGAATACGATTCGCTGTACAATCCCGATTTATTGGGTAAGCCGACAACCGAACGCAGGCCGATTGTGCAGGAAACGACATTGGCCGCGTACAGCAAAGACCCGTCGGCGGGAAGTTTTCACAAGCACGAAATCGTCTCGATGTGGTCGGATGATCACAAGTACGCGGGGCATCATTGGGGAATGGTGATTGATCTGACGGCGTGCACAGGTTGCTCGGCGTGTGTGGTGAGTTGTCAGGCTGAAAACAACATTCCGGTTGTGGGAAGAGACGAAGTCCGGCGCAACCGGGAAATGACCTGGATTCGCATTGACCGCTACTATGATGAGTCGGACGGCAAGTTTTCAGTTGCCCACCAACCGATGATGTGTCAGCATTGCGGCAACGCGCCGTGCGAAACGGTTTGCCCCGTGCTGGCGACAGTTCACAACGAGGAAGGGTTGAATCAACAGGTGTATAATCGTTGCGTCGGAACACGCTACTGCGCCAACAACTGTCCGTACAAGATCCGCCGGTTCAACTGGTTCCACTACTACCGCGGCGACGATATGCAGCGAATGGTGTTGAATCCTGACGTTACCGTGCGTGATCGCGGCGTAATGGAGAAATGTTCATTTTGTGTTCAACGGATTCAATTGGCGAAGATTGAGGCAAAGCGGGATGGGCGGCCGCTGAAGGATGGCGACGTGCAACCTGCGTGCGCACAATCGTGTCCCGCGAGCGCAATTACGTTCGGCGATATGAACGATTCCGGCAGCAGAATCGCAAAGCTGATGAAGAACCCGCGGTATTATCGCGTTTTGGAGGAGATCGGCGTCAATCCTTCGGTCGGTTACATGACGCTCGTTCATGATCGTGAGGAAAAGAAAGAGGTGACTCATGGCTGAGGTCCTCTCTCTCTTGCGCAAACCACTCGTTCTCGACAACAAGTCGTACGCAGACGTTACACACGACATTGCGAAGCCTCTCGAGAGAAAAACCTCGACAGCATGGTGGGCAGCGTTCATCATTTCGGTCGGTGTGCTGCTTATCGGCATTGCCGCCGTCGTGTATCAGATTGTGACAGGTGTTGGTGTGTGGGGATTGAACAACACGGTTGGCTGGGCGTTCGATATCACCAACTTCGTCTTCTGGATCGGCATCGGGCATGCCGGAACGCTGATCTCTGCCATTCTCTTTCTATTCAGACAAAAGTGGAGAACATCCGTCAACCGCTCGGCCGAAGCAATGACAATCTTCGCCGTGATGTGCGCCGGAATCTTCCCCATCATTCATACAGGAAGGCCCTGGTTCGCATTCTGGCTTGTTCCCTATCCCAACTTTCGCGGGCCTTTGTGGGTAAACTTCCGATCACCTCTTGAATGGGACATGTTTGCGATCAGTTGTTACTTCACCATCTCACTTGTGTTCTGGTATGTAGGACTGATACCCGACCTCGCCACGTTGCGCGACCGGACAACTTCCACTATCAAACAAAAACTCTACGGCTTCTTCAGTCTTGGCTGGAACGGCTCCAACCGCACGTGGCATCGGTATGAGAAGGTCTATTTGCTGCTTGCCGGACTTGCGACGCCTCTTGTTGTTTCCGTGCATACGATCGTGAGCTGGGATTTTGCGACGTCGGTGATTCCCGGCTGGCATACAACCATTCTGCCCCCTTATTTTGTCGCCGGCGCCGTGTTCTCGGGCTTCGCAATGGTGCTGACGCTGATGTTGATTGTGAGAAAGGTGATGAGCCTGGAAGCCTATATCACGACGCACCACATAGAGAATATGTGCAAGGTAATTCTCGCAACAGGAGGGATTGTCGGTTTGGCGTATGCGACCGAGCTGTTCGTCGCATATTATTCGGCCAACGGCTACGAGCAGTTCGCGTTCATCAACCGGGCGCTGGGACCGTACGGCTGGACATACTGGATGATGGTGGGCTGCAACATTCTTGCGACACAGTTCTTCTGGTTCAAGAAGTTGAGAACGAATGTCATCTGGGTGTTCATCATTTCCGTCATCATCAACGTGGGCATGTGGTTCGAGCGCTTCGTTATCATCATGACATCGCTGACACGGGACTATTTGCCCGCAAGCTGGGCAAGCTTCACGCCCACCATCATCGACCTCGCAACGCTCGCCGGAAGTTTCGGGTTGTTCTTCACACTCTTCCTCCTCTTTGCACGCTTCCTTCCGATGGTTGCAATCGGTGAAGTGAAGGGGGTTCTCAACTACGGGCGCAACGGGAAAGGAGGTCACGCATGAGCAGACGACTGCTGGTAAGCGTGTTCGGCAGCGAACACGATATTGTCGCAGCGACAAAGACGGCACGAACCCGCGGCTACGACATCGTTGATGTCTACACGCCGTTTGCCGTACACGGACTTGATATCGCTCAAGGAATCAAGCCGACTCGAATTGCCGCCGTGTGTCTTGCGCTTGGCCTCACCGGCGCGATTGCCAAGCTCGGATTTCAAATCTGGACTTCGGCGTGGGATTGGCCCGTCAATGTCGGCGGGAAGCCCCTGATTTCGCTTCCCGCCTTCGTTCCTGTCACCTTCGAAGTAACGGTATTGTTTGCCGGAGTCGGAACAGTACTGGCGTTCCTGCTGCGCAGCAAGCTGCTCCCGGGCAAGAAGCCGAAGAGACTGTATGAGGGAGTGACAAACGACAAATTCGTGCTTGTACTGGCGCAAACGGACGCCGCGTTCGACGTGCACACCGTGCGTGAGATGTTCAAGCCGTTTCATTTGCTGAAGATGGAAGAACAGGTGGAGGCCGACTGATGGTTAACAAGATCGTTAATACTATCCTGTTTGTGTTATTTATCCTGTTGATTGCGACTATTTTTCTGGTTCGGCGTGACTATGCGACACGCAACATTGAGATACTTCCGGGCATGGTGGCACATACTTCTTATCCGTCACTTGCCGCGACAAATGTCTTTCCCGACGGGAAGCTTCTGCAACCGCCAGTAGAGGGGACAATAGCGCGCGGATTTCCGCCAATATCATACTCCGTTTCTGAAACCGAAGCAAAGCGGGCCGGTGAGGAGTTGAAAAGCCCGCTCGTCGCAGCAGACAGCCTGAACGATATTCAGCGCGGCGGCAAAGTGTACTCCGCTGTTTGTTTGCCGTGTCACGGTGCCGGTGGAGCGGGTGACGGCATTGTAGCGCAGCGCGGATTCCCTCCTCCACCATCACTCTTTGCAGAGAATGCCATGAAGATGAAGGATGGACAAATGTTTCATGTGATAACGTTCGGACAAAAGAACATGCCATCCGTTGCAGCGCAGGTAACGCGTACCGATCGATGGCGTGTCATCGCGTACATCCGGTCGTTGCAAAAACAGCAACGATCACTTGCAGCGGGGCAGCCATGATCATGATGCCCGCTCCATTTCAGCTTTCTTCCACTATCCGTCGGAATCTTATGCTATTCGCCGGGGCGGGACTCATCATCACAGCCATAGGCGTGATTGTCAATCCCGCGGCGACCTGGCCGAACATTCTGCTTGCTGCATACTATCTGCTCAGTCTCGGAATTGCGGGTGCTGTTTTTATTGCCCTGCTGTTTGTTGCCAACGCGGGTTGGGCTGTCGCATTCCGCCGCGTGCCGGAAGCAATGACAAAAGTGTTGCCCCTCGCAGGCATTGCAATGATCATCGTTTTGTTCGGCATAGACACGTTGTACGAATGGAGTCATCAGGATGTAGTCGCAACGGACCACATTCTGCACGAGAAGGCCGGCTGGTTGAACGTCCCGTTCTTCGTCATCCGCACGGTGATTTACCTTGGTCTCTGGCTACTGTTTGCGATGTTGCTTGTGAGGTTCTCACGCAAGCAGGATGCGAGCGGCGACATTGCGCTTACGGCAAAAAGCACAAGACTCTCGGCTGCATTTCTCGTCGTGTTTGCGTTGACCTTCACTGTCGCAAGCATGGATTGGATCATGTCGCTGGAGCCGCATTGGTACAGCACCATTTTCGGTATTTACAATTTCTCCGGGTTGCTGTTGAACGGGCTGGCCGCCATTACCATCGTCGTCATACTCTTGCGCCGATGGGGCCCGTTGCAGAGAGTTGTGAGCGAATCCCATTTACACAATCTCGGAAAACTCATCTTCGCCTTCAGCACATTCTGGATGTACATCTGGTTCAGCCAGTACATTCTTATCTGGTATGCCAATATTCCCGAAGAGGTGGTATATTATATTCGTCGGGAGCAGGGCAGCTGGCTCATCTTCACCGGACTCAATGTTGTCTTCAATTGGGTGATTCCTTTTGCAGTCCTTCTCCCGCAATCAGCCAAGCGGAACGAAGGCCTGCTGTTCAAGGTCTGCATCATCATCATGATCGGGCATTGGATAGATTTGTCGTGGATGATACTGCCGCCGTTCCTTGTATCGGGACCGGAGTTCAGCCTCTGGGTTATCGGGCCGATTGCCGCTGCAATTGCGTATTTCTTTCTCGGAACATTCCGGGCGCTCTCTCAGGCGCCGGTAGTTCCCGTGAAAGATCCGATGCTGGAGGAGAGCCTCCATCTTTCATGAACTTGTATCAGGGAATGATGTACAATATGCGTCTCGTTTTCTTTCTCCTTCTTCTTGTCGGCATTCCAACGTACTCGCAGGATTTCTCTCCCTCTTTCCGGTGGCTGGGAGATATCCGGATCCGGAGTGAAGTGGACATGCGCGATTTTGATCAGCGAACTCATGCAAATACCTACACGCTGCTGCGAACACGACTCGGGCTTGAAGCGCGACCGTTGGAAGATGTTCGCGTTCTTATTCAGGCACGTGATTCGCGGGTGTTCGGCCAGGAAACGAGCACACTTGCAGACTCACGCAACCTCGATCTTCACCAAGGATACGTTGAAATTGCAAAGCTGTTTCTCGATGAGCTGACGCTGCGTCTCGGCCGTCAGGAATTGTCGTACGGCAATGAAAGAATGGTCGGCGCGGTCGGCTGGCATAACGTCGGCCGGGTTTTCGACGGTGGCCTCGCTCGCCTCGATGTTCCATCATTTGTGCTCGATCTCTTTGCGATGAACACCGGCGAAGTACAACCCTACACGCCGGTGGCAACTCCCGCTGCCGTGCAACCGGTAAGCGACGAAGGTAGCAATTTCTTCGGTTCATATCTTTCAATGAAGAACATTCCCGAGCACACAGTGAGCGGCTATCTGCTGTACGAATGGAACCGCTCGCTTTTATCCGGCGCCACCGAACTGCAGCGTTTCACGGCGGGTTCGCATGTAAAAGGGAAGGCTGATGCACTCGATTACGAATGTGAAGTCGCCTATCAAGCGGGCAAGCGCCGGGCTGTCAACGTTTCGGCGTATATGTTGACAGGAGGAGTGGGATACTCGTTTGCGGGTTCCGTGTTCAGCCGCATTGCGGCAGGTTATGAACTCCTTTCAGGATCATCGGGCGGCCCGACGTACAATTCGTTTGACCCCGCCTTTCATACGGGACATAAGTTCTACGGATATATGGACTACTTCATCAGTATCCCGGCACAAACGCTTGACCGCGGATTGACGGATCTGATTATCCGTTCCACCATCACGCCCTCCGAGAAACTCAGCCTTAATATTTGGTTCCACCATTTCGCCTACCATCAATCTGCCGCGGGCCAACGCCCCTTGGGTCAGGAAATCGATTTAGTGCTGAATCTCCGCTACAACAAGAATGTCATTTTCGAAATTAGCACATCGGTGTTCTTGCCGGCTTCGGCGATGCGCCAACGGTTTAGCGGCAGCGATGCTGCATTCTGGGGTTATCTCACGACCACAGTTGTCTTCTGACAAAACCATGTGTGGGACAACCAACGTGAGCGAGGAGTTGCACGCGACAATCGAAACACCGTCAATGATGGTGGTATGTTATCTGGCACCGATCCGAGTCGGTAATAGGTCGGGGTGTTCATGAATAGGCTTACCGATCAATTCGGGCGACAACACACGTACTTGCGTGTTTCGGTGACGGATCGATGTAACCTGCGGTGCAGATACTGTATGCTGGCCGCGGGAATCGTACCGAAGCCGCGTGAAGAGTTCTTTCATTTGACGAGATCGTCCGACTTGCGCGTATCTTTGTAGACCTTGGCATCCGCAATATCCGCAATACGGGAGGCGAGCCATTGGTAAGGCGGGGGATCGAACATCTGTGTGCCGACCTTGCATCCATCCCGGGTCTCGAAACACTTGCGCTCTCTACCAATGGAGTTTTGCTCGAGGAGTAATGCCTTATACGGCAATAAAAAGTGCGATCGAGTCGCTCTACAGACTGGAACCGTTGGAAGACAATGAGCCCGTTCACGGCCGGCGAAAGACTTCTCCGTTGCCAGCACACGTGCAACAGTCGGATTCATCACAACGATGACCGAACACAGTTGCGCCAACTGCAACAGGCTGCGATTGATGGCGGACGGCAAGATGCTCAACTGTTTGTTTGATCGAGAGGGCGTTGACCTCCGCCGACTCCTGAGATACGGGGTAGATCGGTCGATACTGGAAGATTCAATACGCACCTCGGTGTTGCTGAAGTGGAGCCATCACCCCGACGCGAATGACTTATGCATTGATCATTCACGAACAATGATCGGAATAGGTGGATAATGAACAGTCTTATTCAAACATTTTCTGCGCGCTGCGCGGGCACACAGAACTCTTTGAACACCTCCACAAGATGCTGCGCAATCTGGTACGCGTCACGATTCTCAATCTGAAAACGGGGAACGAAATGAACCAGTTCGCCGTGCTTAAAGAATGCCATCGATGGAGATGATGGAGGAATGTTGCCGAACAATTCACGGGCACGTGCAGTCGCTTCAATGTCAGCGCCTGCAAACACCGTAGTCAAACGATCCGGTTTGAAATCCGATTTCCCCAACGCCAGCGCAATCCCGGGCCGTGCCTTGCCCGCGGCGCAGCCGCAAACCGAGTTTACCACGAGAAGGCTCGTCCCTTCTTTGTTGCCGATTTCCTCGTCAACCTCTTCCGCAGTTCTTAGTTCTCGAAAACCCATCCGGGTCAATTCTTCGCGGTATGGGGCTATCGCCCGCTCGTCGTATCGCATTATCTTCCTTTTGTATTATGTTGATGAACAGTTGTGTTTCTGATGGGCCGGACATCCCGGATGTCACCATCACTATGATATAACAACCTACCTTTTCCTTCTCGAGTTCCGTCGTGCTTTCTTCACGACTTTCCTGATAGCTTTCTTCCGTAGAGATTTCTTCGCTTTCTTAACAACCTTTTTAACTGTTTTTGTAGCCTTCGTTGCCTTCCTCTTCACGACTTTCTTAACGGATTTTGGTTTTGGCAAAGCGGGCTTCTTCCCTCCTTGCGCTGCAATCAAATTCAACGCGCTGCCCGCCTTGAACCACTGAATCTGATTTTCGTTGAATGTATGATTCAGCATCACCTCGTCAACAGTACCATCCGAGTGCTTGAGAATCATGCGCAATGGAACTCCGGCCGCGAATGTATTCAGACCGACAATGGAAACCCGATCATCTTCCTGAACTTTGTCGTAATCCGCAGGATTGGCAAAAGTCAACGGCAGCATTCCCTGCTTCTTCAGATTGGTCTCGTGAATGCGAGCAAAGCTTTTCACGACTATAGCACGGCCGCCAAGATAGCGCGGCTCCATTGCGGCATGTTCGCGGCTTGATCCTTCGCCGTAGTTCTCGTCACCAACAACCACCCAGCCAATGCCCTGTGCCTTGTACTCGCGTGCAACTGCAGAGTACTCTTTCGTTTCGCCGGTAAACACGTTTTTGCCCTTTCCTGCTTCGCCAGTGTAGGCATTCACGGCTCCGATGAACATATTGTTGGAGATGTTGTCAAGATGGCCCCGATATTTCAGCCACTTGCCCGCAGGTGAAATATGATCGGTTGTACACTTTCCTTGCGCTTTCAGAAGTACAGGTATATCAATGATGTCGTTCCCATCCCACGCAGGAAACGGGGCCAGAACCTGCAACCGGTCACTCTTTGGCTCGACGCTTACTTTGACTTTGCTACCGTTTTTTGCCGGCGCGACGTAACCGGGATCGTCAACGGTGAACCCTTTCTTCGGCAACTCATCCCCCGAAGGCGGATCCAATCTTACCAATTCCCCCCTTGCATTCACAATCGAATCCGTCAGAGGATTAAAGGTAAGTCTCCCCGCAAGCGCGAGTGCTGTGACAATTTCGGGACTTGCTACGAATGCGTGCGTATCGGGATTGCCGTCGTTCCGGCCCGTGAAATTGCGGTTGAATGATGTGATGATGGAATTCTTGTCCCCCTTCTGCACATCATGACGTTTCCATTGGCCGATGCAGGGGCCGCAGGCGTTGGCAAGAACAACTCCGCCAACATCGGTAAGCGTCTGCAAAAGTCCGTCACGTTCGATTGTTGCGCGTACCTGTTCGGAACCGGGCGTAATGGTGAATTCGGATTTTGCTTTCACGCCTTTCTGCAACGCCTGACGAGCAACACTGGTTGCGCGCTGAATATCCTCGTAACTCGAATTTGTGCAACTGCCTATCAACGCAACACGCAACTCTTGCGGGTAGTCATTCTGCCGGACCGCTTCTGCAAATTCTGAAAGCTTCCACGCCTTGTCAGGCGTAAACGGCCCGTTGATATGCGGCTCAAGATCTGAAAGATTGATCTCAATGATTTGATCGTAATAGTCTTGCGGATTCTCCGGAACCTCGGGATCGGGCGTCAGGAATTCTGCAATCGTATCAGCCAAATCGGCAACTTTCTTACGCCCCGTAGATGCAAGATAGTTCGCCATTCTGAAATCATACGGGAAGATCGAGGTTGTTGCACCGATCTCAGCTCCCATGTTGCAGATGGTTCCTTTGCCGGTTGCCGAGATGGATTTCGTTCCCTCACCAAAATATTCGACAATGGCTCCTGTTCCACCTTTTACAGTTAGTATTCCGGCCACCTTCAGAATAACATCTTTTGCCGAAGTCCACCCGTTGAGCTGCCCCTTCAAATGCACGCCGATTACTTTCGGGAATTTCAATTCCCACGGCATCCCCGCCATCACATCAACTGCATCGGCACCGCCAACGCCGATGGCAACCATCCCGAGTCCGCCTGCATTGGGCGTATGCGAATCCGTTCCAATCATCATGCCGCCCGGGAATGCATAGTTCTCGAGCACGACTTGGTGAATGATTCCGGCTCCCGGTTTCCAGAAACCGATACCGTATTTGTTCGACACGCTCGAGAGAAAATCGTACACTTCCTTGTTATCCGAGAACGCCTTCGCAAGGTCTTCCCTCGCCCCGATTTCCGCTTGAATCAAATGGTCGCAATGAACCGTGCTCGGCACAGCGACCTTCGGAATCCCTGCAGACATGAATTGCAGCAACGCCATTTGAGCCGTTGCGTCCTGCATCGCAACGCGATCCGGACCAAACTCGACATACGATTTGCCGCGCTGATACGGCTGCTTCGTGGGACGCCACAAGTGGGCGTAGAGAATTTTTTCGGTAAGGGTCAGCGGGCGCCCGACGACTTTGCGGGCGGCTTTCACTCGTCCGGGTGTGCGTGAATACACGCGCTCAATCAAATCCAAATCAAATATCATTCTTGCATCCTCGTTTCGAGATTGGGTAATTGTGTTGAGATGTGCAACAAAAGATGCAAAAATATACGAAGAGTGCGCCGCGTCTGCAAGTTTGCAATGGTGACGCTTTTTGAGTAATTTTGATGAAAATAGAACGAAAACCGTTACTTCATGCCAACAAAACCCCTCGAACTTGAGCAAGAAAATGAGGATGTACTGGTTCAGGAGCCGGCCAAAGTCATCCTTTTCAACGATGAAGAACATACGTTCGACGAGGTGATCACACAGCTCATGAAAGCCTTGAAATGTACATCGCAGCGGGCCGAGAGTCTTGCGTGGGATGTGCACAACAACGGCAAAGCCGCCGTCTACACGGGAGAGCTTGTGAAATGTATGGAAGTGAGCAACGTGCTGGAAGAGATAAAGCTGATGACGCAGATTGAAGTGTGAGAAGGAATGAGACTCCAACTCAACATCACTGGATTTGAATGGGATAAGGGCAATCGCGACAAAAAATTCCCTGATGTCAAGCATTCCACAAAAGAAGAAAGAAATTTCGCCTTTGGCATCACAAACGACGGACGGTTACTCACTGTGGTCTACACGGTTCGCGGTTCTAAAATCCGAGTTATCTCAGCCCGTGATATGAATAGAAAGGAGAAGAAATTCTACTATGAAAAGACAAAAGCGCATTCCGCAGTTTAAATCCGAGGACGAAGAGCAGAAGTTCTGGGCAAGCCATAGTCCATTAGACTATGTTGACACCTCCAAAGCTGATATTGCCGTATTCCCCAACTTGAAAACTTCAAAACGAACACTTTCGATCAGGCTTCCTGAGTCGCTTGTCGAGAGCATCAAGGCGCTTGCCAATAAGAAAGATATCCCTTATCAATCCATGCTAAAAATGCTTCTTGCGGAAAAGGTTCGTGAAGTACTCGAAACACGAACCCGGAGACAGAAAGCAAGCTAGTATGACTTCATCCCAAATCCGACAATCATTCTTGGACTTTTTTGAGAAGCGCGGGCATCGCATTGTGCCGAGCGCATCCGTCATTCCGCATGGCGACCCGACGCTGCTGTTTACGAACGCCGGCATGAACCAGTTCAAGGATGTGTTTCTCGGAACCGGCAAGCGTGACTACACCCGTGCCGCCGATACGCAGAAATGCATCCGCGTCAGCGGCAAGCATAACGATCTCGAAGAAGTCGGCCGCGATACCTACCATCACACATTCTTCGAAATGTTAGGCAACTGGTCGTTCGGCGATTACTACAAAAAGGAAGCAATCGAATGGGCGTGGGAGTTGCTGACGAAGGAATGGGGACTGGAAAAGCGGCGCCTCTACGCAACCGTGTACGAAGCCGACGACGAAGCCTTTGAACTTTGGAAGAAAGTCACCGACATTGACCCGACGCATATCCAGCGATTCGGCAAGAAGGATAATTTCTGGGAGATGGGTGAAACGGGACCGTGCGGGCCTTGTTCAGAAATTCACATTGACCTCACGCCCGATCTTTCCGGCGGCAATCTTGTAAACGCCGGCGATGCACGGGTGATGGAAATCTGGAATCTCGTTTTTATTCAAAACAACCGGAACGACAAAGGCGAGCTTGAAAATCTCCCGGCCAAACATGTTGACACCGGAGCCGGTTTCGAGCGTATTTGTGCCGTTCTGCAAGGCCGAAGCTCTAATTACGACACCGACGTCTTCATGCCGATCATCAACAAAATTGCGGAGACGGTTGGCAAAGAATACACCGGCAAGCTCGACTCCCCCACCGACATTGCGATGCGCGTCATTGCCGACCACATTCGCATGCTCACGTTCTCGATTACCGATGGCGCAATTCCCGGCAATGAAGGCCGCGGTTACGTGTTGAGACGGATTCTTCGCCGTGCCGCCCGCTTCGGGCGCAATCTCGGCATGAAAGAGCCGTTCATCTACCAGATTGCCTCGTCGGTTGTTTATTCGATGGGGAAAGCGTTTCCTGAAATCATCGAGAAGCAATCGCATGTCGAGCGTGTCATCAAATCTGAAGAGGAGAGTTTTAATGCAACACTTGACAGGGGGCTGGAGATTTTTGAGACAGTAGTCGAACGGATTGGGCATTCGAAAGTCTTTCCGGGCGAAGATGCCTTCAAGTTGTATGATACGTACGGGTTTCCGCTCGATTTAACGCAGTTGATGGCGGAGGAGCGGGGGTTGAAAGTGGATGTATCGAGTTTTACAGAACTGATGGAGGAACAAAGAGAACGCTCCCGTAGAACTGTCAAAGCTAATCTTCAGGTAACCCTCGCTGATGCAACGATTAGTGCAACTGACACCGTAAGAACCCGCACGAGATTTGTAGGCTACGAAAACCTGAATACCCATGCCAAGATCCTGGTTGCTAAAGACAACTCCGTTGTTCTCGACAATTCTCCGTTTTACGCTGAATCGGGCGGGCAGATTGGCGACACAGGCATGCTGAAAGCAGGTAGCCGCATGTTCATCGTAACGGATACAAAGAAGAGCGAGCTAGGAAACACCTTGGTCCTCGAGCAAGTAATGAATGGATTTGAGGGAATGAGTGTTGACGCAGTTGTTGACAAGCCGCGTCGCATCAACATTCAGCGCAACCACTCGGCAACTCACCTTGTCCACGAGGCCTTGCGGCGCGTACTCGGTACGCATGTGCACCAGCAAGGCTCGCTTGTTGCCCCCGACCATTTGCGGTTCGATTTCCCTCATTTCGGAAAGATCACGCCGGAAGAGATCAGGGCAATTGAGGAGATGGTAAATGAGAAGATTGCGGAAGATATCAGTGTCTTCACCGAAGTCGATATGCCGATTGAAAAGGCGAAAAAGATACCGAATGTAAAAATGTTCTTCGGCGAAAAATACGGCGATATTGTCCGTGTTGTGTTCATTGATGAGAATTACAGCGTCGAGTTTTGCGGTGGCACGCATGTAACGAACACGAAGGATATCGGGCTTTTCAAGATTATCTCGGAATCGAGCATCGCCAGCGGCGTGCGACGTATTGAAGCAGTCACAGGCGAAGGCGTGCAGCGATACATCGATAAACAGCTTGCGAAAGCCCGCCAACTCGACGATCAGCTCGCGAAGTTCATCGAAGAAAAAGAAATGCTGGAGAGGGAGATGCAGAAATACTCTCAGCATCATATCGGCACACGCAGGCCTTCGCTCGGCTCAATCTCCCTCCCGTCAAATCAAGCGGAGGCGATACAGGCTGTCGAGGCAGGTTTGGCGTTGCGGGAACACACTCTCGAACAAATCTCAAAACAAACGCTCGATCTCAAGAAAGAACTCAGCAAGCACAAAGTGAAGGAAGCAGCGTCGGGAATCGAGTCTCTTGTCACCGGCGCAACTTCCGTTAACGGCTTCAAGGTCGTCTCATCCAAAGTCGAAGCAGCAACGATGGACGAGTTAAAGAGCATCGGCGATACATTGCGTTCCAAGTTAGGCAGCGGCGTTGGCGTACTGGCCAGCATCATCGATGAAAAGATAGCCCTCGTGTGTGTTGTCACGGATGATTTGATACAAACAAAGAAACTTCAGGCCGGGAAGATCGTGGGGGCGATGGCTAAGGAAGTGGGAGGAGGAGGAGGAGGCAAGCCTCATCTTGCAACGGCGGGGGGCAAAGATGTTGCCCGGCTCGATGAGGCCCTCGCGAAAACAACGACTATCGTTCAATCATTTATCTCATAAATACGCTCAGGGGACACGCTATGGCACATTTGCCGGTCACTATTCTCGCCCGCCAAGCTTTCATTCAAGACGAACTGAATGCAAGCGCCGACACGAAGAAGAAGATCTTCGACCAATGCACGGACAAGATCATCAAGGCGGTTGATGTACTCATCAACGCCCTTAACAACAAGAAGAAGATTCTGCTCTGCGGCAACGGCGGCAGCGCAGCCGACTCCCAGCATTTGGCAACCGAATTCACGATCCGCATGAACCCGAACATCAAACGTCCGGGCATTGCAGCACTGGCCCTGACGACGGATTCCTCGATGCTGACGGCCGGCGCCAATGACATCGGGTACGACAATGTATTTGCCCGCGCCGTCGAAGCCCTTGGCACAAGCGGCGATGTTCTGATCGGTATCAGCACAAGCGGAAAATCGGAAAGCGTCAACAATGCGTTCAGAATGGCAAAGTCAAAAGGCATGGCAACAATCGGGCTTCTCGGAAAAGACGGAGGGTCGTCAAAAGATCTGTGCGATGTTGCCATTATCGTCCCTTCCACGGATACACAGCGCATTCAAGAGGGACATATCACCATCGGTCACATTTTGTGCGGACTGGTAGAAACTGAGATGTACGGATAGACTATCCACGAGGAACACGAAGGATTTCGGCTCCATCGTGAGTTTCGTGGCTGAGATTTCTCCCCAAGTATGGCAGAGTCACACACAACCCGACAGGTCAACAACTCCGCAAGAGTTCTGACCCGACGCGGGGATTTCCTCATCCCCTTTCTGATGGTTGTCTTTGACTTTTTGGCGATCGAGTTTGCATTCCTCTTCTCTTACTGGCTTCGATTTCAAAGCACGCTGGTAGACTATCTTGGCGTTCAGGAGGTTGGCGGCCCGCCTTTCGAGGGATATCTCTACGGCTCACTCTTCGTCGCGCTTGTGTGGTTGCTGCTCTTTCAGGCACGGAAAGCCTACGGAGCGCGGCGCAACATTTCCCTATCAGACGAGCTAATCAACGTTGTCAAAGTTGTCAGTCTCGGCATGTTGATCGTGATGAGTGCCGCGTTTTTCTACCGCGACTTCTCGTATTCACGTATTGTATTCGGATTGTTGTGGGGAACGTCAATCGCGTCGATCATGGCCGGACGCGTAGTAGTGCAGTGGTTTGAACGGCGGCTGTACCGGAAAGGAAGGCATCTCCAGCAATGCATCATCATCGGCGGGGATAGTCTTGCCAACCAGGTCTATGCGGAGTTGCATCGCCATCCTTCATTTGGTTTCAATATTCTCGGCTATCTTGCGGACAGCAAAGCGCAGGAGGAAACGGCGCTGGCCCGGGCAGCCTACCTCGGCCCTGTATCGCAGGCCGCCGGCTTCATACAACAGAACAACGTCGAGCTTGTGTTTATCGCCCTTCGTTCAAAAGACCAACACCTTTTGTTTGATCTGATCGGCGAATGCGAGGGCATCAACGTCGAGTTCATGATGGTTCCTGATGTTCTGGATATCCTTACAAGTGACGTCAGTGTGAAGGAACTTCAGGGAATTCCATTCTTAAGAATCAAAGGAATTCCTCTTACGTCATGGGGCAGAATTACGAAACGATCATTCGATCTTGTTGTCTCTGCATCGCTGCTTGTTCTGCTGTCACCTCTCTGGCTGCTCATCATGCTGCTTGTCAAGCTCAGTTCGCCAGGACCGGTATTGTTCAAACAAGAACGCGTCGGGGTTGACGGAAAAGGATTTCAGATGTACAAGTTTCGCTCAATGCGGGTTGACGCTGAAGAAACAACAGGGCCGGTATGGGCTGCAAAGAACGATTCGCGGCGGACGCCCATCGGTGTTATTCTTCGCAAAACAAGCATGGATGAGTTGCCGCAGTTGTTCAACGTGTTGAAGGGAGAGATGAGTCTTGTCGGCCCGCGTCCGGAGCGACCATATTTCGTTGAACAATTCAAACATCTTGTTCCGAAATATCTTGACCGCCACCGGGTAAAGACCGGCGTTACGGGCTGGGCACAGGTAAACGGCCTCCGCGGTGATACATCGATTGAAGAACGAATCAAGTATGACTTGTACTACATCGAAAACTGGTCGCTCGCTTTCGACATCAAGATTCTGCTACGGACACTTCGGGCGGCACTTTCCGTAAAAGAGGTACATTGATGATCCCCCTTGTTGTGTTTTACCTGCACATAGTCGGAGTCGTAGCCGTATTTACGAAGCGATATCAAGCGGAAGGGATTGGCGAAGGCTTCCTTGCCGTTTTCTTCATGGGATTGATTTTCTTCGTCGGATGGGCGATGGCTTCGTTCATCATGAAGCTCGTAATGCCCGAGGAAGGTTGGGCGCCATGGTTTGAACGTGATGCCGCCTCGCTTGTGCTTCTGACATTGGGGGAATCAGTGCTCTACTACTTCTATTTCAGGGAGGATCGGAACAACACGTCACCCGATCAAGAACAGTCCGCCTGAAAACAAAAAACGCAGAATGCCTGAACATTCTGCGTTCCCTTTGTCGACTTGCATCAGTCTGATCAATCGACCTTTGTTACCCAAACCCCTTCACTAATTCCTCTTAACCGCGTTGTCACAGCTTGTGCGTCAGCTTGCGAAGTGTAGCGTCCGACCCGCACGCGATACCACGTTCTCCCCTTCACACTCCCGACAGCGACATAAGCATCAAAGCCGGCGTCAGTCAGGCGACGAACAGCGCGATCAGCATCGGCCCGCGATGTCCACGACGACACCTGAATTGTGAAGTTCCCCTGACCGCTTGGCGGAGTTGTTGACACTTCTTTGCGTGGCGTCGGTTCGGGCTTCGCGGGTGTGGGCGTTACAACGGCTTTCGGTTCTTCCTTCCGCCCGGTCACCGGAGGAGAATCAGGCTTCGTTTCTTCTGCAACAGACGGAGTGGGAGTCGGCTCTTTTTCCTGTTGTGCGGGTTCACTCACGGGCGGTGTGCCTTCCATCGTGCTTTCCTCCGTGGTCGGAGGAGGCTGGACGATGGGCGGCAGGCTTTCGTCAACCTGCACCGGTGTTTTCTTGCCCCAAAAGTGAAGAATGCCAAAATGATTCAGGGCAAAAGTACTTGCGACAATGATGAGAATCAAGATGGCAATCTGCAACCATGCAGACGGTCCCTCACTGCTTGAAAGCTCCCTCAGGGTGGGAGGCGGTGCGGGTGATTGATCAGGTGTCATCCCCACGGGTTGCGTATCGTCTTCGCCTTCTCCACTGAGATTGAAATTTGGCTTTGGCATAAGTTTCCTCTCTGTAAGTCGTGGTGGCACTGCCTCTTTACGCGGCATCTCCTCCGGAGGAGGAGGTTCGACGGAATCCTCGCGTGCAGGTTCGAATCTGACTGTTTCCGGCGGTGGGGGCTCAATGGAAGCAGGGGTCTTGAATTCCGGTGTAGGTGTACTCACCGGGCCACGTGAAAGTTCCCCCAGAAAATCATCCTCCGAAACATCCCTCTCCGTATCAAGAACAAATTCCTTCCCGAGTGTGTCAACGAGAGGATCGTATTTCGGCTCTTTACCGGCGTATTCCACTTCACCCTCTTCGGGTATCAGTTCATACTTTCCGACCAAAAGAGTCTTCAGATTTCGATAGCGCTCGTTTACCTTGTCCGCGAGATCCTGCTCAACAGCAAAGAAGGGCATCCTGCGTTGTCGCTTGACGCCTACCATGTGGGTACCGAATGTTCCGAAATTCGGCACTTCCACCTGCTGACCCTTCTTGAGCGCTGAGAGTAAATATACGTAGAATAGATGTGAAACCGCAACTACGCTGGTCTCATGCGCGACCCGCCGGTCGACACATCGCTTGAGTAAATCGTCTCTGTTCATGAGCTTTTATTACTCCAATTGATGAGATCTTGAGAGGGGGTGAATGAGAGATAATCCCGCGGGGGTATCGTGAACACCTCGCGGGTTTCCGTATTCAGGCCCTTGCGCCCCGGCCTGTGCTCGATCAGAAAGTCACCGATATTGTCGAGCGTCAGTTCGCCATTAGTCAGGATTTCGTCCGTCCACACGTCAGCGAATGCATGAATGATTTCACGCACTGTCTGCCGTGAAATCCCTGCGCGCTCGGAAATCATGTTGATGAGTTCTTCTTGACTCATAATAACGTCCTCCCCGAAAAAGTCATTACCAACTGAAATCGATGGATAGCCTTACGCGACGGGGTTCGCCGGCGTACTGTTCCCACCAGTGCTGTTGTTGATCGAGAATGTTTTCGACGGATATGGCAACGAGAAGCCGTCGGGCAATTTCGTATTCAGCCTGTATATCCCACAGAACGAAAGGCGAAAGTTGCCGGTTGTTCAGTACATCGGCGAACCGGCGGCCGATATATCGTATCGCCGATCCGGCCGTGAACCGCGACGAAAAACGATGACGATACGAACCGCTTATGGCCACATCCGGGTAATACGGCAACCCGGTTTCAAACGAACCGAGCGTGTCGGATTTGGCCGCTATTCTTGCGCTGCGACCCGTAAAAACAAATCCCAGCGTATGCTCTCCGCCAAGTTCTGCATGCAGCTCGGATTGAAACACGAGAATCCGGGTAGCGCTGCCGTAGTTAACACTCCATACATTCGCCGGAGTTACCGAAAAAACAGGATGATTGTCGGCCTTTGAATACGTGAAAGAAACTCCCGCAGATACGCCCTTCCCGACTTCCGATGTAGCGCCAACTGAGATATTGGTAAAGAACTCCGTATTTCGGATGGCGATATCATAAGAGAGATAGGGATTCGCCCGGACAAATTGCAGCAGCGAGTTGCGTTCGACGTACGGTTCATACTGACCGTAGAACTTCAAGCCGTTTGCGGCAAACCACTCAACCCCTAACCTCGGCAGCAGGAGAGTTCGTGACTCGGAATCAGATCCTCGTTCAAGATAGAACGTTCCGCCTCCGGTTACCGAAACGGCTCCTGACAGGCGATACTCCGCACGTGCACCAAAACTCGCAAACTCCGGATCCTGCTTGGGAGATGGCGGCGTGTAGAAGCTTCTCCAACCTTGCAACCCAAGCAATAGTCTCGTCCGGTTGATCGTTGCGCCGCCGGAAACCGCTAACCCTGCATAGTGTTCGGTGTCGCGGACTGAATCCGTCATAAACAGATTTGCCAGGTTGAGTGACGCGTTGAAATATCCCTCGTCGGCATAATTCACGTTCAGCCCGATGGCGTTCTCAACACTGTTTACGGCACGCAAGCGGGTCGGTGTCGTTGAGCCGTACAGTCTGTATTGCTGCCTCTTGAAATCGATATCGGCCTGCAACCGACCGCCTGAGAACATCCCGGCGTTCTCCGAAAAGAACACTCCTGCATTCACACCCGCATTTGCCGAGGAATAGTCCTGATTCGGAGCAGGGCCGTTTCTTGAGATGAAGCTTCCGCTCACAAGTATATCCGACATGCTCGAGGCTGTCCCCACCCATCCCTCGAACGAAGGAGATGAGTACGAGCCATAGCCGAGCGTGAGTTTTCCGCTGAATGCTTTCATTGCAGGAACGAAATTAGCCTGTATCTTTTGAAAATCGCCCAACTCCACTTTCACCGGTTCGCGCTCACCAAGCGCCAATGGTTGAACGCTCAGATCGAATATCCGGTCCTCCTCTATCGGCGCTTTGTCGTTGCCGATAACCTGCGGAACGGTTGTCCGATGCTGCCGGTACCATTCACCGTCGTCGTCAAGTTGTTGAAGAGTATCAACTCCTGTCTGCTCAAGGGTATCCGGCAATACTACTTTTTCTTGTCCGACAGTAATTCCCGATAGCGCCCCCAACACCACCGCAAGCGCCACAACATTGCTCATGCGCCTCGCAATCCCTTCAGTTTCCGCTCAGCCTCCCTGCCGAACTCGTCGTTCTTATGCAATCGCAAAACCGACTGATATGCTTCCTGCGCTTTGGCCCTGTCGGACAGCATTTCAAAGGTTTCCCCCATCTTCAACATTGCGCGGGCAACAAATTGTTTGTGCACAGGGAACGCGTCTTTGACCCGTTGCAAAGCAAGAACCGCTTCCGGATATTGCTGAAGCAGAAAAAGTGTTTCCCCGACTCTGAATTGCGCTTCGGCTCCGACTTCATCAGTTCTGCGAGAAGCAACGTCGGCAAAAACCTGAACGGCCTCGGCAAACTCGAGCTTCTTCTGCTTCACCAATCCATACCCGATGAGACTTTTGTCGCCGTAGAAGCTTCCTTTATGCGCTGCACCGACCGATTCGAAATGCGTTTCAGCATTTTCAAGCATTTCTGCTGTAAGAAGCGTCTTTCCTTTCTCGTATGCGCCCTCTGCCGCAACATCACTTTCAGGGTAGAATTGCTGCAATTCGTCGAATGCCGCCAGCGCCTCGGGGTACATTCGTTGCTGCGCATAGAGCATCCCCAACTCCAAAAGCGAAGCGGGAGCAAGCGAACTCTTCGGATTGATTAGTGCCACCTGGCGGAATGATTGCAGCGCTTCATCGGGGCGGTTGATTCCCCGATAGCTCATCGCCATCCCAAAATAGGCATCTGAAACAATTGCGCTGCCGGGATACTGTTTCACGAAGATCTCGAATTCCTGCGCTGCTTTGGCATATTCTTGTCTCTCAAAGAGAAAATCGGGCTTACGCAACGCAATCCTGTCGGCGTAGGGATGCTCCGGATTGCGCTGCAGGAAATCATCCACGACCTTAAGCGCCTCGGCACTCTTGCCCGTTGCTGCAAGGCATTCCTGAACCCCGCTGATTGCGCTGAGCACAGATTCGCTCAGCGGATGCGCGGTCAGGACTTTGTTGTACGCGTCAAGCGCCCTCCGGTAATCCTTCAGCTTCAGATATGCTTCCCCTGTTCTTGTGAAAGCTCCGGGAACAATCGGACTCTGAGGGAATTGGTCGGCGAAAGATTTGAATTGGCGTATCGCGCTCCGATAATCCTTCTGTTGCATCAAAACGCTTCCGATATCGTACATGGCATCATCAACAAATTCGGATTGTGGAAAGAGGGCGATGAAATTGAGATATTCAAACAGTGCCCGTGCCGGAGTTTCCGTTTTCTCTGCACATTGGGCAATTCTGTAGTTGGCGAAATCGATGCCCGGTTCCTCATCAAACTGACGTGCCGCCAAACGGTATGCCCCCGCCGCTGAAGCATAGTCCTGCATTGCAAAATAGCAATCCCCAAGCCGCATCCGTGCATCGTAAGCAAAATGGGTTTCCTTGTTCTTCAAGACTTCTTCAAACGCTGCCGCCGCCACGGCGTATTCGCCCATTCTGAAACTCGCCCATCCGAAACCGTAGAACGTCTCATTCATTCTGGAACTCTGAGGATATGACCGGATCACCTCGGCGTAAGTTGCGGCAGATTGCGGGAAGTTGCCTGCATGATAATGTGCCTCTGCAAGCCAGAAATGTGCTTCGGGAAGCCTCGTATCATCCGGGTAGGATGAGATAAATCGTTCGAATCGAATCGCCGCCTCACCATACTGCTTGAGCTTGAGAAACGCCCATGCTTCCTGAAACTCCGCATCCAAAACTACTGTCGGCGGAGCATCCGGAATCACAAGGGCGGCTGTAAAGGCCTCACGCGCCTCAACGAATTCGCGGAGCGCCAGATTGGTTTCTCCCAACATTCTGTAGGCTTGAGCCCGGACATCACTTTCAGGAAACCCCTTTGCCACTTCAGTGAACAGCGCTTTGGCTTGCTCGTAATTTCCGCTGAGGTATTCAATCAATCCGAGTTCGTATATCGCATTGTCACGAAATTCACCGTTCTGCCGGCTGCATTGCACAAACTCCGTTGCCGCCGCTTGCTGGTTGCCTGCCATTTTGTGGGCAATCGCCGTTCGAAACAGGGCTGCATGGGCAAGATCATCATCCCCTTTCGCAAGCTCCGAGAAAGCGGTAACGGCAGCCTCGTAATTGGATTCTTTCAAATACGTCCAGCCAAGAGTGTAGCGAACATTACGCTCCAGCCGGTGTCCTTTATGCGTCTTCATGAAATGCTGAATGCTGAACAGGGCGTTGGGATGATCTCCGAGATTGAAATAGGATTCGCAAATCATGTAGTCGGTTTCGGCAAGCTCGTTATTGTCCGTGACTCCTGAACGGGCTTCCAACAAGAAACCAATTGCGGCGGCGTATTCCTGCAGATGATAGGCACATTCCCCGCTCCGCTGTCGGGCGAGGGATGCAAAGTCACTTTCCGGAAATCTTTCAAGAAGGAGACGGTAGCTTTCAAGCGCTTTGCCGTAATCCTTCAGCTTGTGATGTGTCCAGCCGAGAGAAAGAATGGCAGACGATGCAAGTCGGTTTCGCGGATACAACTCGCTTGAGATTCGATAGAAATTTTGGGCAGAATGGAGTTCCTGAAGATTGAAGTACGACTCCCCGGCCCAAAATGCTGCCTCTCCCGCCAATCGGCTTTCCCCGAAATTGTCGAGAATATTTCTGAACTTGCTTATCGCCGTATGATAATCCGATCTGCCGAAGGCAATCTCTCCCAACCGAAACAAGGCGCTATCAACAAGGGAATATCCGGGGAAATCTCTCACGAATTGTTCATACCTTTTTTCCGCTCCGGTAAACTGGTGCAGCGAAAACAGGCATTCCGCCGAGAGAAAGAAAGCCTCGGCACGTTTAGGGCTATTCGGGTAATCTTGAAGAAACGTTTCGAGGTACCGGAGGGAGAGGAGAAACTGACCGTTTTTGTAGTGATTACTGCAAAGCGCAATATCCTCTACTTCAGTTTTGAACCGAATTTGCTGCGAGAACACAAGGGAGACGGCCGCAAGCAACACAAATATGCTAAAGCTGATTTTCATCATCGCAATCAGCTACATCCCCTAATTAAAGTAATGTCTCAATTGGCAACGTAATCTTGCATAATTTACGTCATGGGACGTAGGAAGTCAAGACATATTTTGAATTTGAGCGGATTTCGTAGGTTTTCCAGCTTACTCTTCCAATATACTTCCACGAAAGGCTAAGCAATAAATTCGATCGCAAACCATGCGCTGGCTGCTCCGGATGCTGTGCAGAGTAAATTGACAGCATCATTATTCAGTTGGCGAACACCTTTAAGAAGGGTTGATTTTTTCCCGCAATGCTCCGACCGCTCAGTGATCTTGTTGCAGATTCTGCACTCGTATTGTGCCTGCACCGTGGCGCCGAGGAATGAGTCAACTGTGCTTCCAAAAATCCCCCCAAGAACAACAAAAACGGCAATTCCCGGAAACGTGTCGTGAAGCCACCAAATCCCGCTGAAAAAAACAACGGCAGAGCCTGCAAGACCGGCTGCGGTTCCCATGAACGAGACTGCTCCCGACCTGCCTGCTTCGACGCGCTGAAGGGTGGTCAGAAGCATGGGCGACGATCGTGAAAGAGTGCCGATTTCCGTTGCCCATGTATCAGCCGTTGCGGCTGCGACTGCTCCGAGATAGGCAATATACAGGGAGTCGGTTCCGGCAAAATGCCAAATCAGCGTGATTGCGCCGGCAATACCGCCGTTGGCTATGACTTGACCGGCATCTCTCCGCGATGACTTTTCGAAAAACCCTTCGGCAGATGTCTTTCGGGATTCTCCGATTCGGGAGATAATGCTGGAAAGAATGAAGAACACAAGCATCGGAACAGTCCATTTCCATCCTCCTAATCCAAGCAGGATTGTGCCCAAACCGAACTGGGCGAAAGCACCGCCCGGAGTGAGCAAGCGGGCGAAAAGGGAAAACAGCGAAATGACTGATGCGAAGAGAAGCCCGATGAGCAACTGGTCGGTCACTCTCGCCTCAGAAGGTAGGGAATGAAACTACGCATGTGCCGGCTCACGGTGCCGCGTTGCGTTGACGATGAATGTTTGTATGAGAAGTTTCGGGTCGCCACCTGATGTTTTCAACATCTCGTCGACCTGGGAAAGGGAAAGGAAAACGTCCTCAATTTCACGAATGGTGAAGCGGTCTGCTACTTGATTGTATTTATCAATGAAAGCAAAGATACCGGCCTGCGTCATTTGCTGAGATTGCGGAACATTACGGCGGCGGATATCGAGCAGCTTCCAGACAGTCTGAAAGAATTTGACCATCACGGCAACCATCATCACCGGCTGTCCCCCTGTTTGCAGCATGCGCTCAAGAACCTCGGTTGCTTTGTGTGTTTCCTTCATGCCAATCGCCCATTGCAGCTCGAAAATGTTGAACTCCTTCGATACCCCCACAACCGCGGAAACATGATCGACATTGATGGATTTCGCATCTCCGATGTAGATGTAAAGTTTTTCGAGTTCGTTTGAGAGTTCGCGCAGCGATGTGCCAACGTATGCAGCGAGCAAGGATGCGGCGTCGGATGAAATCTCCCGCTTATCCTTTTTCACCCGTCTGCTGATCCACGCCGGAATCTGATTTTCCCACAATGGCTTGCATTCGAGGACAAAGCCGTGTTTCTTTACAGTAACAAAGGGTTTTCTACGAAAATCCGGCTTGATGCACACCAATACGAGGCATGTAGAGGGTGAGGGATGTTCAATGTAGTTGGCGAGTATTTCCGCCTGCCCGAGTTTATCCGCTTCGCGGACGATAACGACGCGACGTTCCGCCATCATTGGAAAAGACGAGGCATGCGAAACGACATCACGCGGATCTGCTTCTGTTCCGTACATCACATCAAGATTGAAGCCGCGCTCATCCGGTGTGAGCGCGGCATTCAGAATCGCATCTGTAGCCTCCTCGGCCAAAAACTGCTCTTCGCCGTGTAACAAGTACACAGGGGAAAAGTCGCGCTTCGCAAGGCGTGCCAGCAAATCATCGTATGTTGGACCCTGGGGTTTTGCCACGGAGATTACTTTCCCTGCGGGGCCCCGCCTGACTTGGAGGCACGGATTTTCTTGATAACGACATCTACTTTCGGCCTGCCGTCGGTGGCTCCCATTTGCGGCTCGATTTCGACCTGCCCGATTTTCTCCACAACGTCGAGGCCCTTTGTCACCTTGCCGAAAATCGTGTAGTTCTTCGGCAACGAAGTATTGTCCCGCAGCATGATAAAGAACTGGCTTGTATTGGTGTTGCGTCCGCGGTTTGCCATTGCGAGAACGCCTTTCTGATAGCCGGCCTGATAGGAGGCAGTATTGGGATTCAGTTCGTCCTCGAACTCCTTGCCCCAGATGCTCTTGCCGCCGGTTCCCCATTCTCCCTTCTTCTTTACATCTTTCGATTTATCGTCGCCGCCCTGAATGACGAAGTTCTTTGACACGCGATGAAACCGCTGGCCATCAAAGAACTTCTCCTCCGCCAGCCTGACAAAATTGGTGACTGTCTTCGGAGCATCGGCAGTATAGAGTTCCACTTCAATCTTCCCGAGGGAAGTCTCGATTGTTGCGTGATATTCGCCCGTAAGCAATTCTCCTTTCGCGTCAGATTGTGCTTGCGCAACTGATCGTTCGGCGGCACCGAAGATCAGCACAGCAGCCAAAACCGACAATTGTGTGAATGAGTGATGTTTCATGAATGGCTCCTTTGATTGATATTGAATGTTACAGGTAGAATGTCATACCAAACCGAACGGCAATGCTGAAGAAGTTCATGGTTGTTGGAGTGTTGAGAAAAGGCGATTTGCCGTTTCTATCCTTCAACTCGCCGATAAATTCCCAGCGTCCTTGCACAGCAAAATATGCAAAAACATCGTCACTGAGGGCGGTTTTTCCCTCCAGCTCGAGCAGCGCGCCAACCCCGTGAGCCGTATATCGGGACGTGAAGAATCTCTCATCATACGAACCGAAGTGATACCCGGCGCCGACACCGGCTTTCACATTGTAGGTCGTTTCATCGACTAACACATATTGAACAATGACACCCGGCAAATGGACAGTATACGCAAACTCTGCTACGCCGTTTGCGATCACCGACTTGAGAGAGTAGGAACCGTGCATGTACACGTACTCAGCCTTCATCACCCAATCCGGTCCTATCGGTACAAACACCGCTCCGAAGAACTCAACGCCGGAGTTGAATTCGTCGGCACGTTGGCTCGTAGCCCCGCTGCCGTTAACACGTGCAACGATATCCTGCGCGTTATGGAAATTGGCTCCCATTCCGGCCGAGAAACCGATGCGTGGCCTGTATGTTCCTTCTTCCCGGTTATTGGAATATGAACGCGACGCGAGCAAAGCCAGACAACAGATAACGGCCACAACGTAAACCGGTCGAATACCCCTCCTTCTCATCACAATCACGCCCTCTGCTCCCCGGACTTCACTGCTTCAGACACTTTAATATGATCTTTGAAGAAGAAATACAAGCCGATAATCATCGTACCGATATATCCGAATCCGTGCGTCACCGTTGCATAGCTCAACGCAACCGGACCGGATACGCCGAACAATTTGTTCAACGCTTGTGAAGCGAACATGTGATACGAACCGGTGCCACCGGGAGTCGGCAGGGCAACACCGATACTCGAAATTGCCTGAATAACAACAGCCGCCTTGAAATCCAGATCCGTATCGAACGCAAAGAATGCGACATAAACCATGCAAATGTACAGAAACCACACCGCAACGCTTTGTACCAGAATCAACGCAAGGTTCTGAGGCCGTTTGACGAACATGAATCCATCGAGAAAATCGTGGGAAAGGCGTTCAACAGGTTCAGCCCACCGCGTCGGGAGAACTTTGGCAACCAGGGCAACCAGCGCGGAAGTCCAGTCCCGCCGGACAGCGAGAACAACAATCACACATACAAACGCAAACGTGAAAACGGAAATTCCCGTCATCGCGTCATCAAGCCACGGAAAAGTCTCTCGCAGCGGTCCGTTGTACACAAGCGGCATCAACGCAACTAGGATCAAGAACGAGATGGTATCAATGATGCGCTCAACTACAATCGTTCCGAACGCGGCACTCTTTGGCACTCCCTCAAGTTTGCCAATGACATACGGGCGAACCAACTCACCCGCCCTCGGGAGCACGTTGTTCACCATATAACCTACCATGACTCCGGAAAACAGATTACGCATACCGATACCGGCTTTCATCGGTTCCAGCAGATATCGCCACCGCCACGCTCGTACGGCATGGCTCGCAAGGAGAAATCCGAAACTCAGCAATATCCACCAATAGTTTGCCCCGACAATGGAGTTAATGAGCGTGGGAAAATCCGTTTTGTAGAATGCGAAATACAGGAACCCCGCCGTCAGGCAAATACTGATTCCATTGCGAAGATGTCTTTTGGTACGCGGGGTCATTCGTACGACGTGAATCAGATTGAGATGATGTGCGGCAGGCTAACGGAGATCAACGGCTTCAACCCCGTCGGGAATTTGATATGCAAAACGTGAGTCCGGAACGCCGGTATTTATTTTCATGTCGCTTACAACGTACATCGTGGTCTTGTCATTGACATCGACAATTTCCACTTTTCTGATAAGCCATGTGGACTCGTCGACCCACGCTTTCATTGTGCGAACCAGCGAATTCTCGTCCTTCGGAACAAGTTTCAGAACACGTGTCTCAACGCCGCCGACTTTTTCCTTTCCAAGAATGGAGGCGTAGTAATCCTTCGGGGCAACGGCAAGAATGTTCTCCGGCGTCATCGCCCGCTCATCGCCTTTGTAACGATCAATGAGTACTTGATTCGTTCCCTGCGAGTACGACCACACAGTGACCCCGTCCGTGACAATTGTGCGTCCCTCAGTTTCGACGCGGTATTTATTCTCTTTCTTGATTACCAGCGTGCCGCTGACATTCTGCTCAAGTTTCGATACTTCAAACCTGACATGTTGCGAGAATTTCAGTTCTGCATCTTTGATGGAATCATACTTCTTCTTCACGCGTTCAAGAATGTTTTGTGCCGTTTGTGCTGAACATACTTCTGCAAACAATACAACAACAACGGCCAACAACAGTCCGCCAACTCTCTTCATCATTCTCTCCTTGAAAATCAAATGTACGCCTCCAACTCTGCTTCGGATTCTACAAGCACTTCTCTCGCCTTGCTTCCGTCAAACGGGCCCACAATACCCGCCGTTTCCAATTCATCCACCAGTCGTGCCGCACGCGAGTACCCAACCTTCAACCGGCGCTGCAGCAACGACACTGATCCCTGCTGATGACGCACAATGATGCGTGCCGCTTCTTCGAACAACTCGTCCCGATCACCGCCTCCGCTCGCTTCTGTACTTCTCCGTTTTTCAACCATTGAGGGAAGGGCATGCGGCTTCGAGTAGCCCTGTTGCTTCGCGATGTGGTTCACAAGCGCGTCAACCTCATCTGCCGATATAAACGCATTTTGCAGGCGGATTGGTTTCGGGCTGCCGCTCGGGAGATACAGCATGTCGCCGTTGCCAAGCAATTGTTCCGCACCGTTCATGTCAAGAATTGTGCGTGAATCTGTTTTCGATGCGACCTGGTATGCTATGCGGGCAGGGAAATTCGCCTTGATAACGCCGGTAATAACATCAACCGACGGACGTTGTGTCGCGACGATCAAATGAATGCCGACGGCGCGGGCAAGTTGCGCAAGCCGTGCAATCGGCTCTTCGACTTCTTTCGCGGCTGTGATCATCAAGTCGGCGAGTTCATCGATCACGACAATCAAATACGGAATGCGTTGATGAATCAGCGTGTCCGTATTCTTCAACTTGCCGGCTTTCACCTTCTCGTTGTAGTCGGCGATGTTGCGAACACCCGCCGCGGCAAGTTTATCGTACCGCTTCTCCATTTCGAACTCGACGCCTTTCAGCACGAGAACAGCATTCTTCGGATTTGTGATGATCTCTTCATTCACATCCGGCGAAACGGCAAGGAAGTGATGCTTAAGCTTCGCGTATTGCGTCAGCTCGATCTTTTTCGGATCAAAAATCACCAGCTTCAAGTCCGACGGATGCATACGATACAGCAGGCTTGCAAGAATCGTATTGATGCCGACACTCTTGCCCGAGCCCGTCGAGCCGGCAATGAGAAGATGCGGCATCTTCGTCAGATCGTCGGTGAACACTTCTCCGGCAATTGTTTTACCCATCGCAAGCGGCAATTTTGCATTTGTGTCCCTGAACTTCGACGAGTTGATGACGCTGCGGATGTTTACTATCGAGGGATTGTGGTTCGGGATTTCCACTCCCACAGCTGACTTGCCCGGGATAGGCGCCATGATGCGAATGCCCTTTGCTGCAAGCTTCAGGGCAATATCATTTTCGAGGCTTACAATCCTGCTGATTTTGACACCTGTTGCCGGAACCAACTCATACAACGTGACGACAGGCCCAGGGGTGACGGAGATATTCTCCAACTGAACATCGAACTGTGCAAGTGTTTCCCTTAGCAAATCGGCATTAGCGCGCAGCTCTTCGTCGGCCACTTCATCCGTTCCGTGCCGCGGAGCATCGAGCAATTCAACAGAGGGAAACACATAATCGATCTCTTCGATCGTGTTTTCAACCTTGCGCTCATCAAAGTTGACTTCAGGTTCTTCAACCTTCTTTTCAATCTCCAACTGCAGAGGAGGAACATTCAGTGGGACATCGTCTGCCCGACCATCGAATTCCGGTTCATTCATCTCTTCATCATCTTCGCGGACAAGCGGGCGATCCACCGTTGACGCTGCCGGAAGAACAGGAGGTTCTTCCAACGGGGGTTTGGCAATGCGGATTGCGGATTTTGCTGGAACAAATTCATTCTCAGCATCAGACTTCTCAACTTGGTTTGCATTCGCTTCCCTCCGTGCCGCAGCCCGATCAAGCGCCGATTGCTTCATTCGCCCGACCCAATCCATGAACCGCAAGTACAGGTTCTTCATCCGATCGGCTGCTTCATGTAGATCGAGATTCAATAACATAACGCTGCCGACAAGCAGAGCAGTAAAGAGAAGAATTGAGCCTCCGGTCTTCCCGAGAAGTTGTGTAAGGATGAGAGACAGAAAATCTCCCACAACTCCGCTCCATTCCATTCCCAACCATTCACCGCCGGAAATGATGCGCGCCATGCCGAAGGAGGCCGAAGCCAGCAGCGCAAAGATCAACGCGTAGTTTGAAAGTCTGAACAGCGGACGGTAATCCTTCTTGCGCAGAATTGCCCACCCGAACAGCATGAGCAATACCGGCAACACGAAAACAGGATAGCCGATAGTGGATTTGATGAGAAACTCGGAGATCATAGACCCGACAAGTCCGAGCCAGTTGTGCGCCGTGTCGGCTTTGGCTTTCACAATCGGATCGCCGGTGAACACTTTGTACAGGTCGGTTACGTTCAGGTCGGCGCTCGACTCGTCGGCGGCGTCATATGACACAAGTGAGAGGAAGACGAGCAAGGCCAGCGCCATCATCAGAACGGCAAGAACAGACGTTGTGCGCGCTGATTGTTGCTTCGACGCACCCCGCGGGTTCTTTGCGGCGCCGCGGGCTTTGTTCAATTCTTGTTGGGCACGAAGGGGTGCAGCCATGGGTGTACGTCCTCCGTTATGTGGGAATGGAGATTTTGATACTCTCGGAATCCTTCTTCAATTTCACAACATTGCCAAGGAACTGCGGAACAACAGGCATTGCATCAGCCGCGGCGCAGGCTTCCAGATCGTTCCGGAAACCTATTTCGTCGAGATACTTCCCGTGCTCGGAGTTTCTCAACATCTTCAATATCGACTTACCTTGATTCTTGTAGAGCGCAACCGACGCAATCCCCGCATCACCAAGCTCCATTTCAGCTTTGCTACCATCGACCAACCTGTGAATCAACATGCCGGCACACACCGCATCTTCCATCGAAAAGAATCCATCATGACCGGCACAGAGAATAACAAGATCGCCTTCACCCTCACGTACAACCGATTCAATAACCGAAATGTTCACAAATCCCAACACTGACATCTCGCGTGCATGGCGGGCTTTCAGGATTGCCTGCGAGCCATTGGAGGTTGTAAGAACAATGGATTTGCCACGAACGCGTTCCTCAACATACTCCAGCGGCGAGTTGCCGAGGTGAAATCCCTCGATCATTTTTCCGTCGCGTTCACCGCCCAGCAAGGTCACGTCGCCATCAAGATTGCCGACAATCTTCATCGCCGATTCGACAGTGGCAACGGGAATAATCTCTTTCGCGCCGTTGTAGAGCGCAGTTGCAATGGTTGTGCTTGCCCACAACACATCCACCACCACAACTCTCTTCTCCCTGAAATACAGTTCTTCCACCTGATGAGGTGTGAAGAATACTTCTACACGCATGCGTTCCCCCGACGTCCGGTTCGTGTACGATTACTTCTTAATGAACGGCAACGGAACAACCGTTGCCGCAATTTCCTTGTTGCGAATGTTCACATTGACAGCAGTGCCGGGCTTCGAGTAGCTGAGAGGCACATAGCCCATTCCGATTCCCTTGTCGAGAATCGGAGAAAAAGTACCCGATGTCACCACGCCGACTTTCTCTCCGTTGGAAGTAATTTCGTAGCCGTGACGTGGGAAGGCTTTCTCCGCAAGCGTGAATCCGACCAGCTTGCGTTTCATTCCCGCGGATTTTGCGTCAACGAGAACTTGCTTGCCGTTGAATTCGCCCTTGTCCAGCTTAGTAATCCAACCGAGCCCCGCTTCAAGCGGATGCGTAGTTTGGTCGATGTCGTTGCCGTAGAGGCAAAAGCCCATTTCAAGTCGAAGCGTATCACGGGCACCCAGTCCAACAGGCCCTATCCCGAACTCCTTGCCTGCTTCGAAAACGGCATCCCATACTTTCTTCCCTGTCGCCACATCTGACGGAAAGTACAACTCAAAACCAAGTTCGCCCGTGTAGCCGGTACGCGAAATCGTCATGTCAACACCGGCGAGAGTGCCCCGAACAAAGTGATAGTATTGAATTGAAGATAGATCCGCATTCGTCAACTTTTGCAAGGTCGCAAGCGATTTCGGGCCTTGAACGGCGAGAAGAGAGATGTCATCACTCCGGTTCTTCAGATTCACATCACCGAAAATGTTCTTCTCCATCCACTCGACATCCTTCGCAATGTTCGCCGCGTTTATCACAAGCATGTAGTGATCGCCCATGTTGTACACCAGCAAGTCATCGACAATGCCGCCATCCTCATAACACATGGCAGAATATTGTACGCGACCCTCCGCCAGTTTGGCGGCGTCATTCACGGTGATCTTCTGGACAAAAGCAAGGGCATCCTTCCCCCGTACTTCCACTTCGCCCATGTGCGACACATCGAAAACGCCGACGCGTTCACGAACAAGCTTGTGTTCTTCAATGATGCCGCCGTACTGGACGGGCATTTCAAAGCCTGCAAATGGAACAATCTTCGCTCCGCATGCAACGTGAATATCGTAAAAAGCAGTTCGTTTCAGATTCATAATTTGAGCAACTACTTGAATTGGTCGGTAACTTCCTTCCCCTGTTTTACCGAGATACAATGGAAATCGCCGGGGGGAATTGTCGGATCAATTTCCAGTTTCATGTACACGCGGAACTTCAGCATCATCTTCGTCAGTCGGCTGACGCGGCCTTCCCGCAACATTGATGCGATGGAAGGATTGACCCTGAGAATAAGACGATACTCGCCCGTCTCCTCTTTGAAACGGCGTATCCAGCGTTCAAGTTGGTTTGTTGTTGTTGTGCGGGATTGAACAACTCCCGAGCCTCCGCACGCAGGGCAAGCTTCCGTGAAGCTGTGCAGAATACTCTGCCGGATTCGCTGCCTCGTAATCTGCACGAGGCCGAACTCCGTCATCGGCAGGACTGTGACTTTTGCCCTGTCTTTGCGGAATTCCTTTTTCAACTCCTCAAATACTTTGCGCTTGTTCTTCTCATCTTCAAGATCGATAAAATCGCAAACGATAATTCCGCCGATATCACGCAACCGAAGCTGCCGGCAAATCTCCCTTGCTGCCTCAAGGTCCGTGCGAAGGGAGTTCTGCTCTTGTTCTTTCTTCGCAGCATACCGGCCGCTGTTAATATCAATGACAAACATCGCCTCGGTTTGCTCAATAATCAGATAGCCGCCGCTCTTCAGCCACACTTTGCGGCTGAGTGTCGTTTCAATTTCCTTTTCGATTCCGTAAGTGTCAAAAATCGGCTGGCGGCCTTTGTGCAGTTCAATCTTCTCCAGCATATCGGGAGAATTGTATTTCACATACGCGGCAATTTCCTTGTACAATCTCTTGGAATCAATGATAACACGCGACACGTCGTTTGAGAAGAGATCACGTATAACGCCTGATGTTGTCGCGAGGTCTTTATACACCAGTGATGGAGCAGTCTCCGATTTTACCTGTGCCTCAATTTCCCGCCATTTGTCAATCAGATCCGAGAGGTCTTTTTTCAACGCTTCATCATCCTGGCCTTCAGCAACTGTCCGAATGATAACACCGAAACCCTCAGGAAGGAGACTTTGCGCAATTTTGCGCAGTCTGCGTTTTTCCTTGAAGCTCGTAATTTTCTTGGAGATTCCGACTTTGCCGTCGAATGGAAGGAGTACGATGAACCTTCCGGCGAGAGAAACCTCGGACGTTACGCGAACACCCTTTTTACCGACAGGCTCTTTGGTGATCTGAACAATAATTTCCTGACCCTTCGAGAGGTTCACTTCACGGCGTTGCGGGCGGTGAGAATCGCGTTGTCGGCGCTGCCCGTTTCCGCTTGATCTGGAAGGTTCGGAGGGGGAGGGAGATTTTTGACCGGTAGCTGCTTCGGCAACTGCGACAGGCTCTTCTGCCTCATCGTCTTCATCATCACCGATCATCGAAGAGTACTCTTCAAACCGGTTGCCGATATCCGAAAAATGGAGGAAGCCATCCTGCTTCAACCCCAAGTCAATGAAGGCGGCCTTGATTCCGGGCATTACCTTGGCGACTTTGCCGAGGTAGATATCGCCCACCATCTTTTCTTTGTTGGCAGTTTCGACAAATAGCTCGGCCAAGCGGCCATCTTCAGTAATAGCGATGCGGGTTTCGTTTTCGCCCGCGTTGATGACAATTTCTTTCTTCATAACTGACTGCTCGTCCCACAACTAATGAACAAATATTCACACTAAAGGGATGAATGAACGGAACGATGCAGGCGGACTCTTGCATGCCGGCGGCGTACAGGCAAGAGGAAACATTCATTGGGTACATATACACCCTCATCGATTACCGTGACTTCAAACCGAATGCGAGAAAACCTTCTCACATCTCAACTGACTGCTTACTTCAATAAAACCCTGAACTGTTTGCTGTTAAGTTACTAAAAAACAAAGCTGTTTGCAACCAATTCCACACACCCTGCCGAAAATCCTTTGATTTGAGTACACATGAGGCCACAGAGACAAAAAAGAGGTCAAGCTACCCCGCGTCACACTTTTGGTAACCGACCGTTGCTTCCTTCCGGACCTGGCGGGGTTAAGCTACTTACAGTTGCGCGGGACTTGACCTCAGAATTTAACGCTGTGCTTTGCCTTGCTTGTGTGGAGTTGATCGGGATCTCAGCCAGAGGCTGATACCTACCCGTCCGGCAGGCGGGCGGGCGCCTTTGGCGCAGAACCGACGACCTTGCGTTTTCTCCATCTGTGGAGCTGATCGGGATCGAACCGACGACCTCCTCGTTGCGAACGAGGCGCTCTCCCAGCTGAGCTACAGCCCCAATAGTTGCTTCTCCAGCGGACAAACCTAATGCGCCTTTGGCGCAGAACCGACACCCTCCTCGTTGCGAACGAGGCGCTCTCCTCTACGAGCCGTAGGCCAACTGAGCTACAGCCCCAACTTGCTGTTCAAGATACAAAACTGTGCGAACCAACGCAAGGTAGACTTTTTGAAAGAATTTACGTCGTTGGTTGCCAGGGTTTTCCCGCACACCGTGTTGGATTTTCCGTCACCAGACAATCTGAAACCCACAGCACAGAAACCACTAATCAGTCGTTGTCTTTACGGAACAAGAGCAGAAAGGTTCCTGCAGGGATAATTCTCTCATGTCAATCAAATGAAGTGAGTTGAAGAACCGCATGACTTTCAAGTGGGTTAGTCATCGCCGGAGTCTTTGATTCCCTCCATTGTTGTGTTCCGGAGTTTCGCCCCTTTTGCTATCGTAAGTTCGTATCAAATGACCATAGGAATATTTAGAATTAGCTATTTCCTTCACGAAAGGAGGATATTTCTATGGCGCTATCCAACCCGAGCAAA
>JAANMX010000267.1_pt1 | contig 70676 bp, 56 predicted proteins | sample 7279681 | NCBI WGS metagenome assembly JAANMX01 (sample SAMN14094542, study PRJNA606508) | bioreactor metagenome | isolation source: A lab-scale SPAN reactor treating ammonium-rich wastewater day 351 | place: Ireland: Galway | collected 2018-01-01
GTTGTCGCTCCGGAGGAGCCGGGCTTTGAGCTCCGTCCGGCCCGATATCCGCTGCGTTCGATCGAACGTGGCGATTTTCGTCGTCCAGCTCTGGGCGGTCAGGGTACCGCTTCCCGACGAACCGGTGTAGCTGCCGTCGCCTGTGAAGGCGCCGGCAATCGTCCGTGTTGCGGCTCCGCTGGAGATAGTCCAGTTCAGCTCGGCTCTACCGGACCCGTTCGTTACGGCTGAACCAACGGCGGTGCCGTCGATGGAGAAGCTGATCGTCCGCCCCTGGACCCACGCGCCATCGACCGGTCTGCTGAGATAGCCTCTCAGGGCGACGGACTCCGTGATGGTGCCCGTACGGGGCGGGACGTAGAGGGATGTGCCGACCTTCGTTACCGTGAGGGTGCCGGTGTCCGTGGTCGGTTCGTGCGCGGCATCACCGGCGAACGCGGCTTCGAGGTTCAGCGCTCCGGAGCCGATCGTGTCGGGTATCACGTAGGATGAGGAGGCGAGGCCTGAGGCGTCGGCCACTCCGCTGCCGGCCGCCGTTCCCTGAACGGTAAAGGTGACGGTTCGACCTGCGAGAGGGGCCGCGTTATCGGTTCGCGTTAGAAGCGCAGAGAGGGTGACCGTCCCCGCAACGGAGCCAGCCGCGTCCTGCACGGCGAGGGTGGCAGGCCAGCCGGTCACGGTCAGAGAACCCGAACCGGAGGTCGCGTTATGGTCCGCATCGCCCGCAAAGGCCGCGCCGATCGTCTTGCTGCCCCGGCCCTGAGCCTCCGGGATCGTATAGGTCACGCTCGCGCTGCCCGATCCGTCGGTGGTTCCATCTCCGACGCCGGTGCCTTCGACGCTGAAGGCCACGAGCTTGCCGGCGAGGAGGGCTCCGTCGGTCGTACGGGAGAGAACCGCGCTCAGCGTAACGGTATCGTTGAAGGCGCCCGCGGCGGCGGAGACTGCGAGCGTCGTATCCGCTTTCTGCACCGTCAGAGTGTCGGTGTCGGTGGACGAGGTGTAGACCGCATCGCCGGCGAAGTCCGCCTGGATCGTCCTGCTGCCCGGGCCGGACCCGACCGGTATCACATAGGACACGGACGCGATGCCCGACGCATTGGTCCCGGCGGAGCCCGCCGCGGAACCATCAACGAGAAAGGCCACGGTTCTGCCGGACACCGGCAGCGCATCGGAAGCGCAGAGCAGAGTCGCCGACAGGGTGACGGTCTGCCCGATAGGCCCGGATATCGGGTCCACCGCGAGTGTCGTATCGCCTATTGCGACGGTCAGCGTGTTGGTTCCGAAGCTCGCGAGATGCGCCGCATCCCCGGCGAAATCCGCCCGGATGGTCTTGGCGCCGATACCGTTGACCTCGGGGATCGTATAGGTCAGGGCGCCGACCCCCGAACCGTTGGTGGTGGCCGTGCCCACACTCGTCCCGTCGACCCTGTACTCGAGCGTACGGCCGGATAGCGGCAGGCTATCGATCGTTCGGGTCAACGTCGCCTGGAGCTGGATGGATTCGCGGATCTTGCCCGACACGGCCGTCACAGCGGTGGTCGTGGGCGCCTGGTTCACGGTTAGCGTTCCCGAGCCGGAGCTGGCCCCGTAGGGCGGATCCCCGGCGAACGAGGCGCTGATGGTGTTGGCGCCGATCCCAGCTGCCTCCGGAATCGTATAGGACACCGACGCAGCGCCGGAGCCGCTGGTGGTTCCGCTTCCGACGGAGACACCGGCCACCGAGAAACTGACCGTTTTGCCGGAGACGCCGGTCCCGTCGGAGGTGCGGGTCAGCGTGGCCTGAAGGGTTACCGTCTCGCCGACTACGCCGGCGACGTCGTTGACGACCAGCGTCGTGTTATAGCCGGCCTGAACGGTGAAACCGCCTGCAACCGTGGCGGATTGGCCATCGGGATTGGTCAGGACGATGTCGCGCGCGCCGGCGGAGGCGTTCGCTGCGATGTCGAAAGTGACCTGAACGCTCGTCGGGCTGATATAGTTGATCGCGTAGTTGCTGATCCCGTTGGGCGAGCCGCCGTTGAGGACCACAGCCAGGCGATTCGGGAATCCGGAGCCCGGATCGAAGATGCCGGTTCCGGTGAGGTTCAGCACGTATCCCGACGTCCCGGACTGGCCGGTCGCAGCAGGGTTGTTCAGGGTGGGCGCCGGAGCCATCAGCTGGGCAACCCAGGTTCCCCAGATATTCTGGGTTCCGGTCGCATACTCCTGAATCGTCCATATGGAGAGATCGTCGTTCGGGTCGACCGAGGATGCGCTATAGTCGCCCCACCGGTTGGCGCTGCCTCCAAAGGTAACGGTGTATTTGTTCGAGCCCGGCTTGATCTGCAGTACGGATTGGAGGGTGCCGGCGCTATCGCTCTCCAGGCGTCCCGCGGTCTCGGCTGCGACGTACCGGCTCCCGTTCGAATCGGAGAAGGAGACGGCCATCTGGCCGAGTCCGTTGACGGCGATGGATGGATAAAAGAAGAAGAGCGGATCGGAGCCTGCCGCATCGTACAGTCGTCCGCTCTGCAGGACCGAAGCGGAGGCGGTAGACACATCGATCTCATACCATTCGACGGCACATCGGTCGGCCCCGGTTGCCCCTCCGGTGCCGTTGACACCGATATGGCGAGCGGCATAGAGACGATTGCCGCGGATCATGGCCGGCTGCATCCGCATGTCGCCGGTATCGATGTTGATGGTACTGCCCTTTGCCGGAGCGGAGGGCGGCTGGGCGAATGCGGGTGTGCTCAGCGAGTCGACGGAGCTGATCGAGGGCGCACCGGAAACGGGCCACGTGATCGACGCGACGTTGACGTTATCGTATGCGTATGCATTCGCTCCGATAATCCAGGCGCGGCCGGTTGGAGAAACCGCGTCGAAGTTCACCGCGGCCTGAGGTGTCGCATAGAATCCGGGCGGATCCTCGAAATAGTAGACCGTTCCCATCGAGGGTGAACCCGCGATGAGGGAGGCCTTTCTCGTGCAGGCGATGCGCACCGTAAAACCGGACGGGGGGAACATGCCGACCGGGATGTAGACGCCGTTATCGTCGACGCCCAGGGCTGGAAAGTCGGTGAAGTTATCGACCTTTCCCACGGCGATCAAGTACTTGTCCCAGACGCCGGTCGGATCCGATGTGCGGGATACCGCAAGGATCATGTGGTTGTTGGTTCCGGAGGCGGCATCCAGGGCGACCGCGAAAAACCGCGAGCTCCTCCGATCGTAGACGATGCGGGGATCGAAGGCGTAGTTCTTCGGATAGTTGACCCCCCCGTAGGTCATCGCCATAAAGGCATTGAGCGTCACATGACTGAGGCGCGTACCGGCCCGGTTGTAGATCGCAGCGGAGCCGTTGATCAGTTCGATGTAATGGTTCGGACCGATTGCCCCGCATGTATCGGGCGGTATCATGCCGGAGCCGCTCGAGTATTGATCCTGGAGGCTGATCCCGGCGAAGCTCGCGCCGAGCGTTTGCGGCGCCAGGATATGCCGCTCATCGGGAGGGCGGAGTCCCGGTTCCGACGGAAGGAACGTCGCCGGGAGGAAGATCAGGCTGGTGTCGGCAGGGGGCTTCGTGCGCACGCGGCCCGCTTTATGGGCGCCGACGCGGATCAGATGAGGCGGTGCGGGGCGGATACCCGCGGCGATCTCCTGCCGCCATCGGGCGTCGCGCAGCTCCATATCACGAAACGTCTCCGTGAAGGGTCTCTGCGATCCGCGAACCTCGGTAACCGGGGTAGGTTGAGCGGCTATCGAGATCGGGCTAATGAATAACGCCAGACTGCATATCCAGCCCTGGCATCTCTTTGACGCCATCGCATCCTCCATTCGGGAAATGCGCGCCGCCAGAGCGCGTGAACCATTTTCGCTAAGGAATGGGCCATCGTACTATACGACGGAATATTGGATTATGCACCAGAATGCCGTACATTCCTGCGAGAACATGCCGGGCTCCACAGCCATACCAACGATCCCTGCCGATGCATTCCGCTTGAGTGTCCCGCGGGCGATTCGAGGACGGAAGGCAGATCAGCTCCAGTTCTCGGTGAACCGGAAGATGGCGTCAAAGTAGGTTCGAGTGATCAGGATGGCGGTAGCGCCGCCGATGATCAGGAACAGGGTGATGGCCAGCCGATACATCCAGAATCGAGCGGAATCGACGGCGCGCTGCACGTTCGCTTGATAGAACTCTGCGATGCGGTCCAGCATCTCGACGACCTGGCCCGCCAGTACACCGGTGGCGAGCAGCTGTTCGGCTTCGTTGGTGAATAGCCCGACGCTCTGGAAGGCGTCATGGAGCGGCACGCCCCGCTCGATCTGATCTCGAGCCTCCGCAAGACGGGAGCGGAGGAGACCGTTGGGCACGACATTCGAGGCGCCTTCCCATGCTCGGATCGGGGATATTCCGGCCGCGTAGAGCCGACGAAGCATCCGGATGAATGCGCAGAGGGATCGCTGCCGGTCCAGCTCACCGAACACAGGCGTCCGCAGCGTCCAGCGGTCACGCCACCGGCCTCGGCCGTGTCGAAACCTGCTGCGCCACAGAGCGCGCACGCCCCAGAGCAGCGCCAGCGTGATGGGGATGTTGCGGAGGAGCGCGAGCTGCACATAGCGCAGCGGCTGGTTGTCGGGAAAAAGGGTCGGGAACATCGGCTGCGCCAGAGCCAGCGCCAGCAGCGCTTGCAGAACCAGCGCTCGGGGGAGCCAGATGCCTTTGTAAAAGGCGATCTCCTGTTCGTATTCCAGGCCGATCTCATCAAGTGCGATCTCGATGAACCCGCCGGTCTCACCGGCACGAACCGCAGCGATGACGTGCTCGGGGAAGAGAGCCGGGAACCGCTCCATGGCCGAGGAGATGGATCCGCCCGTGCGAGTCTCCTCACGCATCGCGGCGGCGGCGGCCCGAAGTCCGGGCTGGGCGGTTCGGTTTGCCAGATCCTCGACGGCGCTGAACGGCGAGATGCCCGCTCGTACGAGCGCCGCGAACTGCCGAAAGAACAGCGCGCGCTCGGCCGGCGACGGTTCGACAAGGCGGGGCTGCCGACGTCCGGAGACCTTCGGTTCTGGAGCCTCAGGGCCGAGGATCTGCACCACGGTGTAGCCTCGTGCGCCGAGGCGGGCGCGGACTTCGGCGTCATCACGGGCCGACATAGCTCCGGTGAGCTCTCGGCCCTGGGGGTCGTTCACGCGATAGCGAAATAGCGGCATCGACGCCCCCGCGATCGGCTCAGCAGGCCGAACGGAGCAGAGAGTCGTAGACGGCCTCAACGCCGCGGGCCGTTCGATCGATAGAGAAGCAATCGATGGCGCGCGCTCGTGCCGCCCGGCCCAGGGCTTCGGCTCGATTCGGATCGGCAAGAAGCTCAAGGATTGCCGCGGCCATAGCCTGAGCGTCGGACATCGGGACCAGAACCCCGGTTCTGCCGTCGAGGACGATTTCGGTGACGCCGCCGCCCCGGGTAGCGATGACCGGCCTCGCCTCCATCATCCCCTCGAGAACAACCTGTCCGAAGGGCTCTGGAACCGTCGACGCGTGCACGAGGATCGTCAAACGCCGGTAGGCGCCCAGAACGTCTTCGGTGAATCCCGTAAAGGTAACGAGGTCGTCCAGGCCCAACCGACGACACTGTTCCCGAATCTGCGCTTCGTATTCCCTTTCGTCGAAGAGGGCCGCACCGATAATCAGAAATCGGGCATTCGGAGCCGAACGGCGCACGATGGCCGCTGCGTCAAGAAAGATATGCTGACCCTTCCACGGTGACAGCCGACCGACGAGGCCGATCACCGGCTGAGCCCAGTCGTACGGCGCGATGGGTTCGGATGTCGGCGGGATACCATCGTGGACGACGACTCCTCTGGTGTCGGCGGCTGACGGAAGCCGCAGAGTCTCGAGCGTGGCATGGGAGTTCGCGATGAGGCGATGGGGCAGGATCCGGCAGGCGGTGCGGAACGCCTTCGCGGCAGCCGCGGGCAGATAGTCGTCGGCGATCCGATCCCGGATATGCCAGACGAGGGGCCGTCGGGCCAGCCGCGCCGCCGCACCGGCCAGAAGGTCGGACTTGAGCGAGTTGGTATGGACCAGATCAACATGCCGATCGACCATGAACCGTCGGAGCTTAGCGATAAAGCCCGGGGTAGAGGGTTGGAGCAGCTGGCGGACCAGGCCGCCGCCTTTGAGCGTGTCCTTCCGGACGTCGGCCACACTGGCGTCGAGATCGAGCGCGTGCACCTCGACGCCCATGTCCCGCAGCCGAGCGTTCAACGGCCCCTCGGCGAAGAGCAGTGCGACAGGCTCGAAGCGGTCCTTGTCAAGCGCGCGGATGAGATGGCTGAGCGCGATCTCGCCGCCGCTCATCGAGACGGTGTGGTCGCAAAAGAGGATCGTGCTGCGTCGTGTCGGTCCCATGTCCACGCGCTGTTCAGTCGATCGCCGCACCCGCGTCCCGCCAGGCTTGCAGGATCGCCGGGAATACCTCGGCCCACGCGAACCGCGCCGCGTACGCCCGGCACGCAGCCGGATCCGGAGCGGAATCGGGAACGGTCAGTATGGGGAGCAGCGCCCGGGCGATGGCTTCGCTGGTCGAATGCCGCGCGACCAGACGCGTGTCCAGAGGCTCCAATACCTCGGGAATGCCTCCGACGGGAGCGCCGACCGCGGGCGTCCCTGCCGCGAGCGACTCGACAAGAGTGAGGCCGAAGCCCTCCAGCGACACACTCGGCATCGCGGATACGTCGGCGGCGGCGTAGGCGATCGGGAGATGGTCGTCGGGAAGGAAGCCGAGGAGCTGCACGGTCCCCTCAAGGCCGAGCGACGCGATGCGCGCCCGGAGATCGGTCTCGGCGGGCCCCGCCCCGGCGATGAGAACGAGAAGCTCGGGCACATCGCATCGCAGGCGTGACGCAGCCTCGATGAGTCGATCGAGGCCCATCCGGCGGGCGAGTCGGCGCACGCTGAGGATCGTTGGTCGACCCTCGGGCCACCCCAGCCTCCGGCGCGCCTCCTCGCGATCTGGCAGCCGCTCGTACGCGCTCAGGTCGGCGCCGCCGGGGATCACCGAGATCCGACGGGCAGAGATGCCATAGCGCTCCGTGAGGATCGCGGCGAACGCGCTGGACAGGGTAATGCATCGGTGCGCACGGCGATAGACCCGCTTCTCGATGGCTCGAGCCGCGGCCGCCTTGAGCCTTGCTGGCAGACCGCTCTGCTCGGCGAGCATCTCATCGGCCCATGGTCCGTGAAAGTTCACGATGAGGGCGTCATCCTGCGGGATGAGGTTCAGGCATGGCCAGGCATAGAGGGCGAAATGGGCGTTGAGGAGCGCCATGCCCTCGAGCGCGGCGCGCCGGCCCCAGGCCCTTGCGCCGCGCAGTCGGGCTTGCAGGGGCGCCCCTTCTTGGGCCATGCCGCTGAGCGGTATCGGGCCTGTCTGACCTGCGCGGACGAATGTCACGAGGGCTTCCGCGGGCAGACGGGCATCGGCGACCGCGTGGGCGAGACCGTGGAAGTAGCGATTCAGGCCGCCGGATCGGTTGGGCAGCCATTCGGAGCCCATCAACCAGAGGTTCCGCATTCGCGAAGCCTAGCGCCGCAGGATCAGGACCTGGTAATAGGCATAACGACGGAGGAAGGGGAGGATGGCCGGTATCGTACGATCGAGCCATCCGCAGAGTCGATTCATCCGGTTGTTGCGAAAGCCGAAGAGCTTGGTGTTCAGGAGGAAGAACCAGTCGAACCCTGAGATACAGCCGTTCGCGGCCGATGGTCGGTAAGGACCACAGATGGACTGATTCCGCGCTGGATCTACCAGGCGAACGTCAGCGTACCCCATGCGGGCGTTCCTCTCCAGGGATGATCCGTGCTGGCACGCCGACTGCCGTAGCCCCTGGCGGCACATCGCCGAGGACGACGGCATTGGCGCCGATCCTGGCTCCAGCGCCGATCGTGATCGATTGTTCCCGCTTGGCGATGATCTTGGCGCCGGTGCCGATGACGGCTCCGTCCTCGATGGTGATCCTGTAGGGCGAACCGATCCACGTGTCGCTGCCGATCGTGACGTGGTTATAGATGCGAACGTGGGATCCGATCGTGACGTTCGGGTGGACGACGATCCCGAGAGACTGGTGCATGAGCTCGATATCTCGGCTGACCTCGCATTGGTAGGGGAGCACGGTATGGAATACCACGAAGTTGAGTCCTTTCACCAGCCATGCCAGCGGTTTGAGACCCGCGCGATAGAACCAGCAGCTCAGACACCAGAGTCGTATCGGCATCAACGGGGGGCGCGGGTCCGGATCGGCTCCGTCGGGCCCAGACGGCGCCGCAGCGGCCGGGCTGCGTCGACGAAGAGCGGCTCCGGCTCGACTTCCGCAACCGGTTTCGAGATGCCAAAGGGCAATGCGATCACGAGGAGCAGCACAAAGACACCCGCTCCGTACGCCGAGCCCGTGTAGACGGCATAGGCAACCATGAACGCGACGGCCAGGCGCGTATAGGGCTCGCGATCCGGGTCGATGCTATAGGCGCGGACAGAACGGAGCAGCAGCCAGAGGCCCCTCATAAAGAACAGCATCCCCACCCACCCATAACTGAGCATGAGACCGATATAGCCGTTGTCGAAACCGGTGTTGGCTTTCGATGGATCACTGGAGAGCCGGGTGCCGACCCCGAACGAGCCCATACCTGTGCCGATCGGGTTGTCCTTCCACGCGTCCCAGATCATCTGCGCGATGCCCTGGCGCGCGGTCATCGACGTATCGGTCTTCAGAGCGGTCATCGACGTGAGACGGTCTGAGATGGTCTCATAGCCAGGAAGATAGGGAAGGGAGAACCAGACGACCGCCGTCACAAGGACGGTAGCCATAATGGCGTGGATCTTGCGGGCGCCTTTTGCGATGATCAGATAGGCCAGAACCCCGGCTGCCAGCGCGACCCATGCCGTACGGGTGATCGTCAGAAGGAGGACGTAACCGATGAACGCCGCGCCGGGATAGCTGATCCCGCGTCGCCACTTCGGTTCAACGAGCATGGGGATCAGCGCGGTCAACAGGAAGAGGGACGCCTGAAGGGGCGATCCGAACGTGGAGAAGACGCGGATCTCATAGGGTTCCGGGCGCCCGATCGCGATGAACTCCCTGCTGACGGCCCGCATCCACATCGTATCCCATGCCGGGGCGTAGACATACTGAATCAAGCCGTAGGCAGCGACCCCAAGAGCGATGTAAACGATGGAGAGAACCCAGAAATCCCGTTCGCCCGGGATATTGGGACGCCCGGCGGCGTACAACAGGATCGCAAACGGGGCGACGGTGCCGGCGAGTTCGAAGACCGCGGGCAGCTCGTTGCGGATATAGCCCACGAAGCCGGCGTAGGCCATCGCCAGAGCCAGGCTGGCGAGCGCCTTGTACAGGATCTGAGGGACGACGATCCGCTGACGCGTGACAGGGACCGAGAGGGCCATGGTCGCCGCGATCGGCGCAACCGAGATCAACGATCGGGGATGGTATTCCCCCTGCATCCAGTCGACGATTCGTCGAACCTCCGGGCTGATCGCCCAGACGAGCACGAGATAGGGCACCAGGTATTTGTTGTCCGAGTGTGCGAGGAGGAATGCGGGGGCTACGAGGATGAGTGTGGCAAGGACGTGCGTTTGGAGCACGGTCTGCTGTCCCGTGCGTAGTGTCCAGAGCAACCCGCCGAAGAAGACGATCACCATCAGCAGGATGACCTTGGTGCCGCTATGTTGTTCTAGTCCCTCGTCCGGTCCGGGCATATCCGCTCCAGGGCAGGATTCACAGGCTCGTCGATCCCACCGAACCTATTCTACTATATGGATCGACCCCCGCTATGGTACGGGGGTGTGTCTTCAAGCGTCTCGACCATGGTTTGGGCGATCACTGACCACGAGAAGCGAGCCTCGTACAGGCGGCGCGCTCCGTCGCCCAGATGGGCTCGTAGTTGGGCGTCGGCGATCAAGCGGAGGACGGCATCGGTAAACGCATCTTGATCGTCACACGGCACCAGGAGCAGAGCTTTCCCGTCTGCGTCCGAGAGCGCCTCGTCCGTCGCGTCACCGTGTGTGCCCACAACGGGCAGCGCGTGTTGCAGAGCGGCCATCAGGGTCCCCCGTCGGGTCGACACGCCATCAACGAACGGCGCCACGAAAATGTCGCTTGCCATCAGACACTCGGATAATCGCGCCGCACTGAGCCTCCCGGTTACACGGTTCGGTAATCCTTGAAACTCAGAATGAGCTCGGTCGCTGCCGCTGCCCATGTGGAGCAAGAGTAGATCATACCCTTTGGCCACGATACTGCGTGCCGCCGTGGCCACCTTGCTCCAGTCATGGGAGTGATGCCCCTGTCCAAAGACGCCCAGTACCAGTACATCGTCCGAGATACCAAGGGATTTTCGCGCATTCGACACGCTGTTTCCCGTTGCCGGTATGTTGGATCCTACAGGTAGATGCACGACTCTGTTGGAGCGCAGCCAGCGTCGATACACCGTCCGCCATTTGCCGACAACGACAAACGATACGGTCGAGAGACCCGTGAGGATCCGCAGGAGCGGTCCTTGCCACAGGTTCATGGTACGGAGCTTCCAGTTCACCGGCCACGCCATGGCCTCGTGTACTGTGAGCGCTATTCGGAGTTCGGGCGCCGCTCGACGCAATCGGGTTAGCGCCAGCGGCAAGAATGGATTCCATCCATATCGGCCGTACGAAAAAGGGCAGTATTGAATCGAGAGCCAATCCGGTCCGAAGCGTTTGACATGCTGAACGAGCCTCAGAGTGGACCATATTTTCGTACAGTCAAATCCGCAGCTTACGCTATATATCCGGGAGGCGTCCGGGTTTGATGTACCTGTGATAACCGCAACCTGGTGCGCGCCGGCCAGCTCGTTAGCGAGCAGCGCGGTGTAGTCACCGATGCCATCCAGAGCGGGAGGAAACGCCCCTGTTACGATGGAGAATCTCATTGGCGGCTACCGCACGGATGGGGTGACCGGCCCGGAAGCCATACGGTCACCGGGGCCAGAGATCGATGTGCGAGCGCATCCGGTCGGCGATAGCTCGGGATTACGACGGAGAGGGTCATCGGATCGCGGCTGGCGGTGCATGGATCTCGTCCAACCGCTTCACCACCTCAGCAGGATTACCGATCACGATAGCGCGGACGGGCACATCGCGGCGTACTACGGCACGATAGCCGACAACGGCGCCGTCTCCGACGCTCACACCCTTGAGAACGGCTGCGCGAGAGCAGATCCAGACATGGTCGCCGATGGAGACCGGCCGCGGTACCGGCTCGACGCCCTGCTCACGCAGTATGTAGTCACCGACATGGTGATCCGTATCGAACAGGTAAGCATCAGCCAGGAGACAATCGGAGCCGATGGTGACGGCGCTGGCGGCAAAGATGTACGTGCCATTGAATCGGCATCGGGGCCCAATGGTGATCCCGGCATCAGGCGAGGACGTGATGAGCGTGGTCGTACCGCCGGCTTCTCCTGAAAACTCGCAGTCATCACCGATCTGAACCGTCCCGGGACCGACAATGCTGAGCTTGCCGGAGATGCGGATGCCTGTACCGAGCTCCAGTCTCGCGCATCGTGACTTCAGTCTCCAGAGCAGCCAGCGATTGCGGACGCGCCATCGGATCGCCCGATATAGCCGAAGCGGCGTCAGGCGAGGCACCGAAGGCTCTCGTGCGGCGCGACGGCATGACGCATCATCGTGCTCCGGTTCTTGCTCCGGACCGCCGGAGCGGGCGGCTTAGCGGAGGCGAACATCGACGCCTCCGGCCTTCAGGTCATCGAGATCCGACACAGCCAGCAGATTGGGACTGTCCCTATCCAGATGCATGGCATCGTCCCGACTGCAGACCTCCCATGCGGCCGCCCCGGCCGCATGCCGGCGAATACGATAGCCCCTTGACTCGAGAAGGGTCAGCGGCTCCTCAGGATCGATGCCGAAGCTCTTGAGGTGGCCCGGCACATACTCCATCAGGATCAGTGGATGGACGGCCTCCAACAATGCAGCCGCCCCTCTCAGCGCGTACAGCTCCGCCCCTTCGAGGTCCAGCTTGATCAGCCGGACGCGCTCCCAGAGCTCATGCGGAACGCTCTGGTCGAGCGCGGTCATGCACACTCGGACGGAACGCGCATCGACTTCCTCGTTATCCCCTCCTAGATGGCTCCATGGCGCACGATCGCCATCCATCACGGTGAACTGCGCCTCGCCGACCCGGTCGCCGAGCGCCTCTTCATGCAGAACGACATTGGCAAACCGGTTCAGCTCGATATTGCGGCTGAGGTTCGCAAAGGTCGCCGGGTTGGGCTCGTAGGCGTGTACGACGCCCTCGGGTCCCACCGCACGCGAGGCCACGATCGACATCATGCCGACATGTGCGCCGCCATCGATAAAGACGTCGCCTGGCCGGAGCAGCGAACGGATGAACGCCAGATCCGGGTCTGCGTCTCGAAACCGATAGAGAAACCGTCCGAAGCCGGTCCCGATATCGGCATAGATCCGCGAACGACCTTCGTCGAAGGGAACGATCAGAGGCCTGTCCGGCGGAAAGCGCTTGAGGACAAGGGACCATGCGCACCGTGCCGCTGTTCGAATCGGGCTATGACGCCAGGCGGGATTCCGGAGCATCAGGCGACAGCCTCACGGCTGAGTTGCCTGGTTTCGCGAAACCAGCATCGAAGGACTAGGGCATTACCATAGAGTACCCAGAGGAGTTCTACAAAAGCCGATCGAGGCCGTCCGCGAACAAGATCCTTCAGGAACGCCATCAGCCGCGGCTTGTAGATCCAGCGCACAAGGGTAGTGAAACGTCGAATGCCGAGACGCTGAGCGTTCAGGGAATAGTACAGGCCGGTGGACTGCGCGCGGAGCGGAATCCGAGATACTGCGGAACCTACGTTGAATATCCGAATCGGATGATTGATCCGCGCATCTGCGATGAACGGGACCGGAGTATGCTCACGAAGACGAAGGTACAGGTCTTCATCCTCGTGGCCGGCGGGCGGGTAGCGGGGATTGAAGCCACCGAGACGATGGAACATCGCGGCTCGGACGGCGACATTCGCCGACCAGAACAAGCCGCCGTGAAGGTTGATCGGGCATTCAGCCATGTCAAGATCGGGATCGCCGATAGGGTGAACCGCTCCTTCCATGGCATCCGCCTGGATCGTGCGCACGGCGGCGTCGTAGGCTCGTAATAGTCCGGTGTCCGGCTGGCAATCGTCATCGGTAAACACCAGCCACTCGCCTCTCGCCTCGATGGCGCCGCGGTTCCGATTTGCTGCGGCGCCTCCGCCTGGACCCCGGACCCAGGTCACCCATGGAAACCGTTCCTGGATCAGCCCCTCCGCCGGGCGCTTCGTTCCGTTGTCCGTGACGATCACCTCATACCGGTTCGGATCATAGTGTTGAACCGTCGGATCGAGTCGCTCAAGGCACAGCGCCAGCATCTCATTGCGGTCACACGTAGGGATGATGACGCTGAACAGGGGTGCGTTGGTTGATGTTGTCGGGTCCGGATCTTGCACGGATCGATCTCCGCTAGTCATGCCCAGAGCTGCCGGTGTGGTCGTGCTATGGTTGGGAAAGCCACGGCGGTACGGTCGTTGAACGCCAGAGTTCATTGAGCTGTTGAAGATCGCGAAGGGTATCCATGCTGTGCCAGAACCCCGCGTGCCGGTAGGCCTGCAGTTGGCGGCGTCTAGCGGCACGTTCCAGCGGTTCCCGCTCCAGCACGGTGTCGTCACCATCGATGTGATCGAGGATGTCGGGCTCCATGACAAAGAAGCCGCCGTTGATCCAATCGTCCTCGAACTGCGGCTTCTCGACGAACTGCGACACCGTTCCGTCCGCTTCGATCACGAGTTTTCCATACCGCGAGACGGGATGCACGGCCGTAACGGTTATCCATTTCCCATGCTCTCGATGATATTCGAGCAGCGCGTTCAGATCAACATTGCCGATGCCATCCCCATAGGTCAACATGAAGGGCTCATCCTTGAGAATCGGGGCGAGCCGTTTGATACGCCCGCCGGTCATCGTCGAAGCGCCGGTATCGATGAGGTGCACCTGCCACGGCACATCCGGTGATCGATGGTATTCCACGGCGCCGGTGTCGAGGTGTACGGTCAAATCGGAATGCATGGCCCGATAGGAGGTGAAGTAATCGCGGATCACCTCGCCCCGATAGCCCAGTGCGATCACAAACTCCGTAAACCCGTGGGCCGCGTAGACGCGCATGATATGCATGAGCATGGGTTCAGGGCCGACCCGCGCCATGGGCTTCGGAATCTCGCTCGTAACCTCTGCGAGACGGGTACCCAACCCGCCGGCCAGGATCACCACTTTCACGCGTCGGACCTCCGAGCTGGCTGGCAGGAACCCGTGGCAATATATTGGAGCAGCTCGGCGATCCCGGTTCTCATCGATGTTCGTATCGGTCCGATCAAGTCGTTCATTCGGCTTACATCGTACAGGAATCGCGAAGGATTCGCTCCTGTGGGCGGCGCCGACTGGTTTGGCCGCTCGATGCCGATGCGATGCCCGTACACGCTCTCATATACCTCTGCCACGATGCGCGCCGCCTCCAGAATCGTGACCGTCTCACCGCTGCCGATATTGATCGTCGAGGGCGGCGAATCCGCCTCGATCACGGCGCGTACCGCTCGCGTCACATCGGAAATATGGACGAAGTCCCTTTGAGGCGACCCATCGGATTTCAGCACAATCCGCCCTTGCCTCACCGCCTGAACGCAGAAGTCCTGGATCGCGAGTTGCCAGCACCCGGCCGATGAGGATACGGGAACTCCGTAGCCGTTGGATATCCGCAGGCTGGCGCCCTGTACGCCTTCAGTCCGTTCCCATTTCCGGAGCAGAGTTTCACACGCAAGATGGGTCCATCCATATCCGTTCATCGGTCTGGCTTCCCGGTCCTCGGTCACCGTCTCGCCCGGTTCTAATCGACCGTAGACTTGCTGCGTTGAGAAGTAGATCGCGCGCTGGGGCGCTCCGTTCGATCGTGTGAGTCGGGTCATTCTCATCAGGGGAAGGATATTGGTCCTCAATGCCTGCGCCGCAACCTCGGATCGGGTATGGTCGAGCGATACCGTGTGGACGAGCACATCGGCCCGGGATCGTTGCACTAGATCGACGGCCCGTTTGGTTGTGATGTCGCATTCCAGGACCTGGCGCTCGGTCAACCGCCAATCGGGGTTCAACCGCTCCCGATGCCGAACCATTACGACCGGCTCGTGCTCGGTCTCCAGGAGAGCATGGACGAGAGCGGAGCCGAGATAGCCGCTTGCCCCTGTGATCAAGACCCGCATGGGTTAGCGCATAACAATGTCCCAATCGTAAGGGACCGTTGGACCGTTGGGATCGTACCGGATGATCTCATCCGGATCATGCGGTATTGTCGCACAGTTTGCGACGATAGCCATGCGATCGCCGATGCACTTGTAGCCGTTGATCACCCCCGGAGGGATGGTTACCAGGCAATAGTTGCGGTCACCGATAAACAGCTCCATGAGGGCGCCGCGAGTCGGCGACGACTCGCGCATGTCATAGAGCACCAGCTTGATCATGCCCGAGACGACCGCGTAGTTCTGAGTCTGACGCGTATGGTCGTGCCAGCCTTTGACGACACCAGGATAGGCGGTCGAGAAGTAGATTTCACCGAACTCCTCGAAATGGGGCGCATCCGACCTGAGCATATGCATGATGCTGCCTCGTTCATCCGAGACCACCTTCAGAGGAATCACGCGAACGCCTTCGATCGGATTGGTCGCCAACTTCCGTCCTCCCTCGCGATTACAATATTCCGTATAGCGTATCTAAGGGTACCTTACTCGGAGGGCTACGGACCCCGTCGCGACGCTCCTTCGGAGTGAGGCCGTACCCCCGATATCTCAGGTGCGTGCGCGAAGGTACCGCGAATACCAATCGATCGTCTGCAGCAATCCCTGCTCCAGGTCGTACTCCGGCTCCCATCGGAGAATGGAGCGGGCCTTGTCGGAGCAGAGATACTGGTCCGGTATCTCATGGCGGGCTTCATCGCGGATGACCGGTTCCAACTCCGAATGCATGAGCGCAAGGATTCGCTGAACCAGAGCGATCGTCGTAATCGGCGCATCGTTGGCGAAGTTGAACGCTTCGCCTGCCAGGTTCGGGTCGTGCACCAGCCTCTCAGCCAGCAGCATGTAGGCGCCGGCTCCATCCTCGACGTATAGATAGTCCCGGGTGCCCAGCCCGTTGGAGCGGATAACCGGCGGCTCCTGACGCAGAACGCTGCGGATGGTGCCCGGAACGATACGATTCCAGTTCAAGTCGCCGCCCCCGTAGAAGTTCCCGCATCGCGTGATGGCGACCGGAACCTGGAAGGTTGCGGCGAACGACTGCGCGATCAGGTCGGCGCAGGACTTGCTGGCATCGTACGGATGTCGCCCCTGCAGCGGAGTGTCTTCTTTATACGGGAGAGTGGCCTGAGCGCCATAAGCCTTATCGGACGACGCCAGGATCACCGCACGTACCAGAGGGCTCCGTCGGGCGGCCTCGAGGACCGTCCAGGTCCCCCGAACGTTCGACTCGAAGGTTGATACCGGGTTCCTGTTGGCGATACCGACGATCGTTTGGGCGGCCAGGTGGAACACTACGGTCACCTCGTACTCGGCCATGGCGCGCTCGACTGCAGCCTGATCACAGACGTCACCTTCGACGACCGCTACCCGGTCCAGATGTTCGGTGAACAGGCGTGACCCCGGCACCCGATCCCGAACCAGCGTGACGACGGACGCATGCGATCGGAGCAAACGACCGACCAGCCAACCACCCAGCAGGCCCGTGCCGCCCGTGACCAGGACCGACCGATCGCGCCAGAACTCAGCGGTCATGACCCGCCTCCATCACCGCCCCTGAACCATTCTGCGGTTCTTCGCAGCCCTTCCTCGAGACTGACTCCCTCGCCCATCCCGAGCGCCTTCAGCTTCGTCACGTCCACCTTCCAGTACTGCGCATCGCCTGCCCAGCTTGCGCCGGTATAGTGGAACTCGACGTTTCGCAGGCCGAGAATATCGACGAGCATGGTCGCCAGCTCCGTCACCGAGTGGTTCTGGCCGGAGGAGATGTTGTAGGCCTCGCCCGGAGCGCCACGATCGGCCAGCAGCCTCAGCCCCGCAACCGTATCCGCGACATAGGTGAAGTCCCGCTGCTGCTTGCCGTCCCCGAGGATCTCCAGCCGTGTCGGGTCCCGCTCGAGCTTCCGCAGAAAGTCGAACACAATGTACCTGGGCACACGGGGTCCGTAGCTGTTGAAGATCCGGGCGATCACGGTCGGGATGCCGAATACCTCCAGGTACATCCGGGCGAGGTGTTCTGCGCAGAGCTTGCTGACGCCGTACGGAGAGATCGGGGCGGGCGGAAAATCCTCCGAGATGGGAAACCGATCCGGCTGGCCGTAGATCGCACCGGAGGATGCGAGCACCACCTTCGGCGTCATCCCCAGTTTCCGGAGGGTCTCCAGCAGTACGCACGTTCCGACGGCGTTGGCTTCGAAGTCCTGCAGCGGATCATCCACCGAACCAGGCACCGAGGCGTTGGCGGCCAGATGGTAAACCACATCGGGTCGTACCTCAGCGAGGATATCGCCCAGGGCGTCGCGGTCCCGGACATCGCCTTCAACGAGCTTGATCCGATCCGCCACCGCTGTGAGGTTGGCTCGCCTCCCGCCGTTGAGGTTGTCCAGCACCGTCACGGCTGCCCCGTCCGCGACCAGCCCCTCCACCAGATGCGAGCCCAGAAAGCCGCAGCCGCCGGTGATGAGTGCTGTTCCGATGTCTGTTGCCGCGCTTATCGTCACGTCGCCCAACCTCCATCCTTGGCCCTGCATCCCTCGCGTCCGGCCACATACTGCGACACAACGCGCTGTGCGATCGCCTCAGGGCCGTAGGCACGCGCTTTCTGCCGGCCTGCCGCGCCCATGGCAGCAGCCAGGGATGCGCTGCTCAGCAGTCGCATTATAGCCGCAGCGACTGCCGCCGGCGTTGAGCTCTCTGCGAGGATCCCACTACCTGACGCTCCGATCAGCTCCCGCAGCGGGCCGATGTCGAGAGCCACAACAGGCTTGCCGTGCAGCCCGGCTTCAAGATAGATCAGGCCGAACGACTCAGCCTGCGAAGGCACGCACAGGAGCGTACACGCCGCATAGAGGTCCTCGCGATCGTCGTTGCTGATCGGCCCCGGCTCGATGATCCGGGCGTCCTCCAGCAGCCGTCGTTGTGATGCCGTTGGCTCGTCCTGATCTGGCCCAACGAAGACGAACCGAACTTCGGGGAAGCTCTCCCAGACGATGGGGGCGCTCTCCAGCAGGAGCCCGTAGCCTTTGTAGTGGGCCTTGCGAGCCACAAAGAGGACGATTGGATGGTCGCCGAGTCCGTGCTTCTCCCTGGCGCGGAGTCCGTCTCCGGCGCCGAGGTTAGGGACGCCGATGCCGACGACCTCCACACGACTCGCTGGAACGCCTCCTGCGACATAGAACGCCTTCTCCCACTCGGTGTGCGCCAGGATTCGGTCGGCCTTACAATACAGCCGGAAGTCGAGGGGGGAATCGCCCCATGTTCCTGGATGGACGTGGGTGGTCATGATGAACGGGACGCCTTGTTCGTGCGCCAGAGCCTGGGCCGCATAGCCAAACAACTCTCTGCCGACCCCGTTGAAGTGGATCACGTCGCAGGCCGGTACTGCGCGCCGGAGCGCAGGCAGCAGGGCGTACCGGAACAGCGCGATGGCCGCCCGATCTGTCGAGGAGTACCAGTGGAGCCGACAGACCGGCAGGAGAGCCAGGCGCCGCAATCCCCGCGGACAGAGGACCCGCACCTGGACGCCGTCCTCATCATAGGCTGCCTCCGGGTCTACTTCCGAGAGGCTCTCCCAGGTACTCGTCCGAAGACGGGATGTAAATCGTGTCGCCACCGTGACCTCGTGCCCCTGCCGCACCAACTCCTGGGCAAGATCACGAGCGTAGATCATCTGCCCTCCGATGATCGGCCAGTAGGCCGACGAAACGATGGCTACGCGCAATGGACCCTGCGCCGGCCGGCTCCGGAACCGGTGACGAGCGATTGCGCGTACCGTCGGAGCGCTCCGAGCGTGAAACGAGTTGCTCTGAGCACCCTTCCGGACCGTGCATCCGACCACGCCGTCCTGATACCCTTCCATGGGTCCAGACGGTAGTATCGGAACCACTCCGCTTGCCGCACCGTGCTGCGCTGTTCATCAGTCAGCCATTCGGCCATGCGCCACCAATCGACGACGCGTCGTTCGGCGCGCTCCTGCTTACCGGCCATACGTGAGCTCTGACCTGGTCGGACCCGATACCGGTACAGGCGCCTGGGGACATAGTGCACATCGCCGTAGAACGTGAGTTGGGGAAACAGGATCACCCCCTCACCGTGCTGACCAAAGGCCTCATCCCACCCGGTCGTGCGATCGTAGGCGGATCGTCGAATAAAGGCGACAGGTTCCGGCGCCGGAGCCCAGCAATACAGGCTCACGAACGGTGTTTCGGGTTCATCATCGTGCAGCGCCCGAACACCGAGACCGCTCGGCACATATCGTGCGCCCGCTGGGGTCGTCAACGGTTCATCATTCAGGTCGACCCACTGAAACGCACAGTAAGCCATGCTAACCATCGGGTGCGCTTCCATATAGCCAACCATCGTCTCCAGCAGATCGGGCGCGAGGGTGTCGTCCGGATCTGGAAAGTAGACGTACTTCGTACCATCGGTCGCCGCGGCATATCCACGATTACGTGCCGCACACACGCCGCCGTTCGTCGTGGTGATCAGCCGTTGACGGGTGTCCGTTCCGATTGCAGCCCGAATCGCCTCCGCCGTATGATCGGTACTCCCGTCATCGACGAGGATCTGCTCCCAGTCGGTAAACGTTTGACTCTGGACGCTCTGGATCATGCGTTCCACATAGGGAGCCACGTTGAAGCAGGGTGTGACAATGCTCACGCACGGTACCGAAGACATCTATGCGCGGCCGGGCAGGTTTGGCAAAGGCGCCGGGATGCGCAGCGCGGCTTTGATCGCTACTTTGAGCATGCGCATATCGCACACAGTCGGATCGAGCGCCAGCATCTGTCGGAAAAACCGCAGCGCTATCGAAGGATTCCTCGTCCAAGCATAGTGCTCGATCGCGACACGCCTGCAGAAACGGGCCGAGTTCCTCTGCAGCGCCTGCCGCAGCGGATCCTGAACAGGCAAGGACCGCATGGCTTTGCGATGGGCCGCGACGATGTCCAGATCCTGCTTGTAGCGCTCGGTGACGGTCTTCGACGCCTCGTGGAGCCTGTAGAGCGACAGCAGTCGGTCCATCCCCCGGATCCGATGCCCGAGCAGCATCGCCCGGAGCCAGTAATCATGGTCGAAGGCGTACTGCATGCCGTTGTCAAACTCGCCCACCGCTCGGCAGACATCCAACCGGAGGAACAGCGAAGGCTGGGGGACCAGATTATAGGCGATGAAGTCCTCGATGCTCAGATCGCCTGCATAGAGACATTCATCCATCGGCGAGCCGTCCGCCGTAATATACTGACACCTGCCCAGCAGCATCGTCAGGGACGGATCCGACGCAAACGCTTCGCCGACCGCATGCAACGTTCCCGGCGTATACAGGTCATCGGAGTTGAGGAACGCGAATAGATCGCCCGTGGCCCGCCGCAACCCCTTGTTCAGCGCGTCGGTCTGCCCTTTGTCCTTCTCGCTGACCCACCATGCCAGATGCCCCTCGTACTTGCGGATGATCTCGACGGAGCCGTCCGTACTCCCCCCATCGACGATCATCCACTCGAGGTTCGGGTAGTCCTGCTCAACGATCGACTGAGCCGTCGCCTCAAGGTACTGCGCCTGGTTATAGGACGGGGTGACGAGGGTGATTCTGGGTGCCATCGTCATCGGCCCTGTTCCTCTCGTGCGGGTAAGCCGAGGAGACGTCGAAATCGGCGATTCGCCGCAGCCGGCATACGGCTCCACCGAAGCCGCGGTCGCAGCAGCGCCCAACGGTCCGACAGTCGGATGATCTGCGCACGCCAGGGGGCCAGCGACGGACGCATTCGCGCGAACGCCTGTTCGCGGAAGTGGGTCATGGGCGCCGTGTACACATCCGTCGCAACGGACCAGGGCTTCTTCAGCGGCCAGTGCAGAAAGCCGGCCGGCTCATCGGACGGCAGAGGCCCATTCGGCCCGATGGGAAAACGAGTTGCGAGCTCATCGATGGGATGGTCCAGCGCCATAGTCATCATGCGCATAGAGCGCACAGCAAGCGCTCCGACGTCAGCTTCAGACCACGCCATGTAGTTCAGCGCCCCCTGCTCACCTGCGAAGAAGAGCTCCGGGTGATCAACTGCCAGTTGCTTGACGGTCCGGTACCAAGACAAGTCCAGCGATCCCGTGCGAACAAGAAACACACCCGTATTGGCGAAGTCGGGCAGATGGGCGCGCCAGTCGAAACCCGGTATGAGACGCGACGCGGGTTCAAGATGGAGGAACCATCGGTCCATGTCATCCGGTGTATTGGGCGACCCCGGTTTGTCGAAGATGACATCCCACGAGTTGCCATGCTCATGGGTGGCGCAACTGACGACATCACCCCATAGGATTGCATCTGCGTCAGAGTAGAGGAACCTCTGAAAGGGAGCCTCCCAGAACGCCACCATCTTGGTCCAGCCGAACCCGAAGCTATGCTCGCGGAGCCACGGAACCCGCGTATTGCCGCGATGCAGAACCTGCAGGCCATAAGCTCGCCGAAGAGCGAGCAGGTCTCCTGGGCCATCCCAGACGATGCAGATCGGTACGTCGCCCAGGAAGAAGCGCACACTCTCAATCGTGCCCAGCGCGAACCGAAGGTCGCCCGGATAGGAGGCGATGCATACGCCGAAAGTATGATCATCCCAACGGCTATATGTCAGCATTCTAGAACCTCGCGTCTCGATCATCTGATACAGGCGCTTGGTATGCTACATCGCGCATCCATGGTGAAGTCAAAGTCCCTTTACGCCAACCTAGCCAAGCACAGCGTCTGACGTAACACATCCAGGTCGCAGACGATGTCCTCGGCCCACGCGTCAGTAGTTGTGTCACTACCTCTAGCAGTGATATAGTAGTACTCCGCACCGACCGCAGCACAGGCAATGCGCGTCGAAGGACACGCGTACCTCGGCTGGACCAACTCGATTACCTTCGAGCCCAGCGGCATGAACACGCAGTTTGCTCCGGCACTGCCGTGGGGGAGAACCACGGCTTCTGCATTGGCGAACAGCGCTACCTGCTCAATGATCGTGTAGTCCTCCGGGACAATACATCGGAAGCCCAGGCTGTTCAGAAACCGCAATACATCGTGCTCGTTCAGTAGGCGACGCTTTGCGGTGTGACTTCTCGTGCAATATATCCTAGCCGGGAACGGTCCATTGACCGTCCGTGCCAACGGCAACAAACAGTTGCGCAGCAAACAAGCTCGCGCCGGGCTGGTGCCGTTAGGTCCTGCAGTTAGCGACGCTATGACGAGCGTTTCTGCACGAACGTGCGGTGACGCCGTACTCTCCACAAACCGTTCCATTGGCACACCCAACTGGCGTAGCAATGCCATGCGCGCACCGTCCTGAGATCCACGACCTATGATTGTCCCGATATCGTGGAGCGCTAGGCCTGACGCCTCAAGGGCCAGAAGTCGCGGCAACCCGTCAAGGATCCAATGACCGTAGAACTCCTCGAGCGGCGTGCGGAGCACCGCGACCGTGCCGCGAACGTGGTGGACGGCGGGCAACCGTGTCCTGGAGAGCAACGTGTGGCATCCCTCGATGTACCTCCCTGGAATCCAGTCATAGGACAGATCACCGATAATCCGATCGTCAGGCCCGATCACATTGCCATTACAGTCAAGTGCGCGTCCATAGGGTATCTCGGCAACGTACATCGGTGCAAAGCGGACGCGCTTATCATCCAACACCGGATGCGGCTCTTGCACCGTCTGCGCCGGCCGAAGCATTATCTCCTCGGCGGGCGCGATCTCATGGTACTCCGCCCTCCGGCGGCCAGGCCTCGCGTTCCACTCCTCGACCCACTGCTTCGCGGTTGGGACGATGCCCTTGGGCGGTCCGTAGACCGTCGAGCTGATCGGTAGCCTGCGCAGCAGAGCCGTGAATGCGCGCAGTGCGGGCTTCCGGACGCAAGCATGGTAGTGCGGGCGCAGGCGCGCACGCCATGCGCTCAAGCGCATATCGATCTCACCCCGAGGCACCGCCCCTCTCCATGTGCCCGCGCGCGACGACACGGCCTCCGCCCTGCGGAAATGACCTTCCCGGAGCTGAGAGGTCTGTCTCCTTCCCGTACTGCGCCTGGTTATAGGACGGGGTGATCAGGGTGATTCTGGGTGCCATCGTCATCGTCCGCCTGTTTCCATCACTCATGCACGGCCCCATCCAGCTGCGCTGCTGCGCGGATCTCGTCCAGGGTCACCGATGCGGTGCCGGACTTCCGGACCACGGCGCCGCCGGCCCAGTTAGCGACGCGCGCTGCATCGACCACCGTAAGCCCTGCCATCAGGGCGGCCGTGGCCGCAGTCACCACGGTGTCTCCGGCGCCGACAGTATCATACACTTCTACCGGCACGGCGTCAAGATGCACCCGCTCGGGGTCGGCGGCGTACAGGCAGAGCCCGGACGCACCGCCCGTAACGATCAGGGTGTCGATATCGAGCGAACGCCGCAGGCTGCCGGCGGCGTCCGAAGGCGCGGTCGCGCCCGGTTCATCGACGGCCTCGGCCAGTTCGTGTTCATTCATCGTTATAAGGTTGGCGCCTCGCAGGTGTGCGAGATGAGCGGGTTTGCAGTTGGCGGTCACCATCACGCCGCGCTCCCGCACGTATCGCACACGCTCTGGAGTCATCACGCCTGCGACGACGCCCTTCCTGTAGTCGCTGATCACCAGTGCGCCGACCGTGTCGCGGATCCGATCTCGAAGTCGCTCCCAGAGAGCGGTTCGCAGATCCTCCGGCAAGGGCTTTCTCGACTCATGATCCACCCGAACAACCTGCTGATTGTGGGCGACGATGCGGGTCTTGGACGTCGTCGGCCGATCGGGATCATACAGGATACCATCGACAGGGATTCCCGCCGCCTGGAGGCGCCCCTTCAACAGCTCGGCTTCCCGATCGCACCCGACGATGCCGAACGCCTGCACATCCAGCCCGAGAGTCCGCAGGTTCACTGCCACGTTGGCCGCACCGCCCGGTGTGTACGTTCTTCGATCCGGATCGGCTTCGAGAACCGGCACAGGGGCTTCGGGAGAGATGCGCGAGACCATGCCGTAGATGTACTCGTCGAGCATCATATCTCCGAGCACGACGACCGTTCTGCCCGCTGCCGTGGCAAGCCTGTCGAGCAGTGCGCTGCGGTCCATCAGCGGCGCCGGGCGAGGCTGGCCGCTTCGCGCGCCGCGTCCAGGAACACCCTTGCGAAGGATTGCATCCGCTCGAGCAGGTTCGCGCGGGCTGTACGCTCAAGCTCGGCATCTGGACCGGATCGGCCTCGCGCCCACACGGCGGCCAGCCGTTCGGAGAGATCGTGTGGATCGTCGACACCGAAGTACACACCTCTCGGCGGATCCTGTTCCAGATGGACGGGCAGATCGGAGGCCAGGACGCTCTTGCCCAGCGACTTCGCCTCCTCGATGCCGATGTTCCAGCCCTCGAACCGCGAAGGCTGGAGCAGCGCTATCGACTGGCGCATCAGGGGCAATACATGCGCGCGCGGAACGTACCCCAGCATGACCAACCTGTCGCGCATGCCGGCCCGCGCTATCGCCGCGAGGAGCTCACCGAAAAACGTCGGATTCCGGCTGTCATGCGCATTGCCGGAGCATGCGACGATCACGCCGGCCTCTCGCGCCGGCTCCATCTGAAGCGCCTCCAGAACTCGATGGTGGTTCTTATGCGCCCAGAACTGGTTGGGCGTGTAGAAAAAACGGTCGGACAGATGGTATTCGTCGCATACCCATGCCGGATCGCGATCATAGATCCCATCGGGCATCGGCGAGACGAACCGGACGACTCGGGCCTTCGCTGCTGCCTCCGGAAAGAGCCGGGCGAGGTCGGCCTTCACCGCTTCGCTGCTCATGACGAGGACATCGGCGCTCAAGGCGATGGCCGCGGACGAATCATGAACCCGGGCAGCGCCCTCGGGCGAATAGGCCTCCGGAACGTGAGCATACTGGAAATCGGGTATCCAGCCGACGAACGGGACCGGTCCGGCATCCGGAAAAACCTGCGTACCGAACAGCGCATCCGCCCCCCAGTCGCGCAGGGCCTTTTCCGTTGTCGACACGGCCCGCACCGGCAATCCGGACCTTCCAGCCCGGTTCAGCGCCCGTCGCCCGAGCGACAGGCCCGAACTGCCCGCAGGGATGACGATCAACTCGTCCGCCAGGTCGCCCACTCGGCGCGCATCGCCTGCGTCATCCCAGCTGATCAACCCCGTGACCGGCCGTTCCGGCTCCGGCAACGTCGCGAAAGCCGCCCGCAACAGCCGGTAGTACTCCAACCCGCCTGTCCATTGCTCGCTCATCGGACCCAGGGCCAGACGGAAACGACGATGGCTCATGGATGCGCACCTCTGTTGACGAACAGGAACGAATACAGCCGCCCCGGGGTTCGATCGAAATGCGACATCCGCCTCAAATACGCCGAGAGCGCCGGCCTGCACGAGAGCGCGATTCGAGCCGCCATGGCGCCGATCTTCCGGCTCAGATTGGCGACCGCCTCCCCGCGGATTCCCGCAGCCGTTTTCGGATAGTAGTTGATGACGGAATCGTAGGGGCCCAGGATATGACGGCATTCCAGACCCGCCGCGCTAGCCGCATCCTGGTATTCGTCCAGCCTGAATGCGTGCTCGCCGCCGTACATCGAATGGAGGGGATGGCTGCCCAGGAAGGCCTCGAGCTGCGCGTCATCGTCGGCGACGTGCTCCCGCGTTGCCAGCATCAGTCCGCCGGGCTTCAATACTCTGGCGCACTCCGCAAGGCCCGCGGGAAGGCTGCGAAAGTGATGCAGGGCCTGCCGAGCGTAGACGGCATCGAAGGCGCTGTTGGCGAACGGAAGCGCTTCGGCTCCTCCGCCCGCAACCAGCAGCGTGCCCGAACCGACATCGAATGCAACGGATGTCACAGCTCCCAGTCCTACGGTGGAGGAGAGGTCGGGGTCCATGGCCGCGACGGTGTGGCCGAGGCGTGCGAACGCGTAGGAGGCGATGCCGTTGCCGCAGCCGAGATCGAGTACCGTACGCGAACGCGTCGACCGTTCCAGCTGGAGCAGCCGCACGACCGCACGGAACTCATCACTCGCAGCGAACCGCCGTGCCTCGGCCAATACATCGTGGCCGAGATACGATTCCCGCACCACATGGCCAAGGCCCGGCTGCTTTCGAAGCCAGAGGACGGCCTCTTCCCAGGTAGCCTGCTCCGATCGCGTCATCATCGTTGATGATCAGAGCCGCTCGAGACTGCCCACAAGCGTCTCCATCCGTTCCCGCCAGTTATGGTCCTGCAGGGTGCGCGCCTGACCGGCGGAGGCCATCGCTTCGCGGCGCTCATCATCCGCCAGAAGGTTCGCCACCACCTCGGCGCATTCATCTGCCGTTCGATAGTCCGCGACCTCGCGGCCAGCATCGAAGTAGTCGGACAGATTCGGCTTTGCATCGGTGACCAGGGCCGCGCCCACGCCGGTCGCTTCGAAGAGGCGGAGGTTGTTGCAGTATGGTTCAATATCGCCATGGTGGTTTAGCGTAACTCTCGAGGCGGCCAGGATCCGATACATCGACAATCCCCAGGCCTTCCCCTGCACGCGCTCGCGAAGCGGGGATCCTGATGGCAGCGCCTCAGGGGTCGATGTCCAGATGCGCAGATCGGCGTGTCGCGCGACTCGTTCCAGCCATCCGATGCGGCTGGAGTGTACCCCGTGCAGAGATCCCACGAAACTGACGGGTATCGTTCGATCCGGCTCACCGAGCCGGTCCTGCACGCTCGGATCGAACGCCAGACGGTGGAGTTCCGCTCGTAGACCGCGCCTCTCGAACCGCTCGACTGTGGGCGGGAACGACGATATCGCAAGATCGTAGAGGCTCCAATCCCGATCCGGCAGGGGTGTGGCCGCGTGCTGCACCACGAGGCATCGGGTGAGCGGCCGGAGGGCGCGGACCATCGCGTCATCGATCGTGAAGGCGTTCTGATTGAGGATGACATCGGGCTGGAAGTCCCTGACCTGGGCGAGCAACGCCGGCAGCTCCCAACCCATATCCGGGACCCGGACCCGCCACGGCAGGACGCCGCGCCGCATCCGCCACACGGGGCGGCTCGGAGGCGGGAGCCTCACGCCGTGCTCACGCGCCCAGGCGCGTTGGAGCGGTCCGTTGTTAATATACAGCTCGCGCGCCTCATGGCCGAGTGCACGAAGATTGCGGCTGTAGAAATCGGCGACGCTGAAGAGGCTGTCGTATCTGGCTCTGAGCTGGTCGTCATAGGAGCGGGACGCAAGGCCCGGTTCGCGCCCATAGAGGTCCGAGAGAAACTCCGGGTAATCCGTGTTAACGATAAGGATGCGCACGTCGGGTCAGACGGATGGAGTTCCGGAAGCGTTCCAGGACTCCAGCTGGCCGCACACCTGCCCCAGCCGTTCGAGACGGTAGGAGGCGTGCTCCCAGATGTAGTTGGGCAAAGCCGGATAGCGGCGTCGATCCCGTATAAGGGCGGCTCTGGCGATATCGAGGGCGAAGCCGAGCGCAATCCTGAGCATCTTGAGGCGGAGCCGAAGCGCTCCAGCGCCGGGTACCGGGTCGTCGGCGCTGCATCGGTACCCGTACAGCCCGCCGAGAAATCGTCGCCGGATGATCCATAGGACGCTCATCTTCTCGGGGCGGACGAGGTGGTCGACGCGAAGGCCGGGCTCGATGTGGATCGCGTCGGGACCGAAGCGTTCCCGAAGCCGGTCCTGGAGCGCGGTCTCCTCGCCATACGCCATGGTCATCCCCGTCATACCGAGCTCAGGATCGAAGCCGCCGACATCCTCGAGCGCGTCCTTCCGAATGACCATGTTTCCGCCGGTTACGTACGCATTCACCTCCAGAGTCCGCACCGTACCAGCGAACTCGTTCGAACCATAGGCATCCTTGTACCATTTCGGCTTTGGGGTCATGTAAAACGCCCTGTATGGCCCGCCGAACATGACCGGATGGACCTCGCGGATAACCCGGAGCGCCGTCGAGACCCACTCCGGCGGCAGTTTGCAGTCGTCGTCCACATAGGCGACGTACTCGCCCCTGGCCTCTCGATAGCCACTGTTGCGGGCGTGGGACAGGCCGACCTGTTCCTCCCGGATGCACCGGAGGCCGGGAATGCGGCCCGCAAACGGCCGTACGGCGGCGGCGATGTCTCCCGGCGAAGCGTTGTCGATCACGAGCGCTTCATAGGCCTCAGCCGGGGCGTCCTGTTCCGCCAGCGTGCTCAGGACCTGAGAGATGAGGTCCGGGCGGTTATAGGTGCAGATGACGATGGAGAGCGAGAGTGCCTCGCCGTTACCGTCCGACACGCTCGAGGCCTTCCTCAATCCACTCAGTCGTTTCGCGGACCATCTTCTCCGGAGCGAACTCCGTCCGAATCCGCTCGCGACCGATCTCGCCCATGTGCCGTCCCATGCCGGGATCTTCCATCACGGCGAGGATCGCCCGGGCCATCGCTTCGGCATCATCCGGCGGCGTCAGGATCGCGCATCCTTCATCGCCAACGGCCTCCCGGATGCCCGGAATGTCCGTTCCTACCACAGGCAGCCCGGCTGCCATCCCCTCAAGGACGCCGTTCGGAACGCCTTCCCACTGCGAACTGAATACGCAGCAGTCAGAAGCCGCAAAGAGCCCGGCCACATCCTGAACCGCGCCCACAAACCGGACGGAACGACCTAGATCGAGATCGAACGCCTGCGCTTTCAGCGCTTCACCTGTGTTCTCAGGTCTGCCGGCAAGAACCAGCACCGCCTCACGTCCGCGCGAGACGCTGTCCATGACACCGCGCCAGGCCCTCAGTAGAGTCGCATGGTCCTTGAACCCGTGAAGGTTGGCGGCCATGGTTGCGACAAAGACGCCATCGGCGATGCCAAGGCGGCCTCGCCATGCGACTCGATCATCGATCGGCGGCTCCGGTTCGACGCCGTTATGGATCACGCGCATCCGGTCGCGGGGCGCTCCGAGCGTCTCTACGACGAAATCGGCTCCGTGCGTCGAGTTGGACGCATACCATGGTGTCCGCCGGATCGCCAACCGTTCCCATCGAGGCTCCACGCGCTGGCGGCCCTCATCCCGCTGGTTCCACATGCAGAGCCGCGCTCCTGTGAGCTTCCAGATGAGGCCGCAGGCGGCGTTGGGATGCATCGTGTAGGGGAGGAGCATGTCCGCGTTGAGATGCCTGAGGTCCCGGGCAACTCGCAGGAGCATGGTCGCTCGTTTCATCCGCCCCGGCTCCCACGCGAACGGGACGATCCGCCAGGGGACGCCGACCCGGTCGCACAGCTCCGCAGCGGTGCCGGGACGCCCGAAGGCCGTCACGACAACCTCCGCGCCGCACCGCTCCTTCAGATGCCGCGCCAGCAGAATCGCCTGCCTTTCCGCGCCGCCGAGCAAGAGACCGTTAAGGACGAAAACGAAGCGGCGGGCCGATGGTCGAGCGGGTGGCATAGAACGGGAGGTCATGGGGCCTGTGCAGCCACATCCAGCCCCTCGCACGGCCTCGGCTCGAACAGCCTGTCGGCGCCGGCTTCGAGCAGGGCCGCGCGCACGCGGTCCGGATCGGTCGTCAGCGCCAGGATCGTGCCGCCGCCGCCCGCTCCGGCCAGTTTGGCTCCGAAGGCCCCTGCCGAACGTGCGGCTTCGATGAGCCGTTCGTTGGCCGGACCGGACCCGCCGAGATCCGCCACGATTCGATGGTTCTCGTTCATCAACGCTCCCAACCGCCTCCAGTCGCCATCCAGCAGGGCGCGCTTGCCGAGCCGGGCCAGCCGCGCGATCTCCTCATAGCTCTCGATCACGGCCCGATCACCCTCGAGCCATCTGTCCCGAGGCGAGCGGTGCACATCGCCGCTGTGGTGCTTGATGCCGGTGTGCGCGGCGATCAGCGGCAGTTCCGGCACATACGCGGCCAGCGGCTCCACGGTCGCCAGCGGCTCGTCCTCGGCCTGTTCGAGGCTCGCCTTTCCGCGGCAGTCGATGAGGTTCAGGCCGCCGAACACGGCCATGTGCGCATCCTGATAGCCGCACAGCACGCCAAGGCTACGATACTCCACCCTTCTCGCCGTCTCCGCCAGCGCCCACGGATGCAGGTTCCACCCAAACCAGCGGTCGAGCGCTCCCACGGCCGCGGCGATGAGGGCCGCCGAGCCGCCCATCCCCGCCTGCACCGGAACATCGGTGCTCAGCTCCATCCGGAAGCCCGCATCCTGCCCGATGCCGAAGTGGCGCAGGATCGCCCGGCCCATATCGAGCCGATCCCCCGCCGGCTGCAAGTCCGCCACCCCGGCGATCATCAGCTCGGCCCCGCCGCAGGCGACCGTCAGCCCCTCTGCCGGGCGCAGCGCGCACTTCGCCCGCTCTTGCGTCGTGACGCTGATCACCGTCCCGCCGTACATATCCGTCGGATTGCCGATGATCCCCACACGACCGGGGGCTGAACACAGGATCACACTGCCGACCCTCATCCCTTATCCTCGTTGATCTTCGGCATACCAACCATGGACCGTTTCGCCAGCGATGCCAGCACCCGAAGCAGGCCCACGTCTCGGAGCAAGCCGGGCCATGCGCGGATGGCGCGACGATAATGGTACCACGCCTCTCTCCAATCACCCCGCTCATACGCCGCGAAGCCGGCGGCACACACCTCCCGAACATAGCCCCGAAGCTTTGCGCGGGCGATCTGGACCCCGTCCTGATAGGCCCGCTCGCAAGCGTCACAGCCCGGGTGCATCCTCCGGAGCTTTCGGAGCACCCGGATCCGGTTCGCGTACATCAGCTCTCCGTGTCGCGACAGCTGCTCGGGAAACGAACGGTACTCCGCCAGCGGCTCATCGAGACAGACCGTACGATATTGGTCCGCAATCCTGACCCAGAGATCCCAATCATCGCAACCGCGGATCGTAGGGTCGAACCCGCCGGCGTTCAGGGCGGCGTCCCGCCGAAACATCGTGTTGTTCGTGCCGATGTGGTTCTCCCTCTTCCACTCATGCACTCCGAACCGATCCGGGTCGGGCGGTGCGCTCTCTCGCAGCCGCTCCCCCGCCTCATTCATCACGTAATAGGGGCCGGTGACAATCGCCACCTCTGGATCGGAGAAGAGTGGCGCCTGCCGTTCCAGCTTATGCGGCAGCCAGCGGTCGTCGTGGTCCAGCAGGCCAATCAGCTCACCCGATGCTCGCTCCAACGCCAGCTGCCGCGCCGCCGAAGTCCCCCGATTGCGCTGCTGCAGGAACACCACCCGATCGCCGAAGCTCCGGATGACGTCAGGCGTTTCATCTGTCGAACCGTCGTCCACTGCGATCACTTCCACATGAGGATACGTCTGGCTCAGCGCGCTCTCGATCGCCTCCCCGATGAAACGAGCCTTGTTATAGCAAGGGATGATGACGGAGACGAGGGGGACGGTTTGCGGGGTCACTGAGCCGACTCCGGTGGAAGGTCGGTTGGGTCAGGGTCCGATCCCGAGTTGGACAGATTGCCTGGCAGCCCGGACGCTCGGCGCAGGCGACGCAGCGCATGCCGCACGCTTCCGGGGAGAATCCGCTTCACGGATCCCCAGAGACGCCATACGCAAGTGACAGTCAATAAGCTGAAGGCGCGGAGCCCAAGTATCTCGGCGAAGACCGGAACGCACCGGTTCGCCACGGCCAACCGCACGACTCGCCGCATGTGCCCGCTTGCGCCCAGCGCCCGCGATTGGCTGCGGCCGTGTACGTAGTTAGCCAGGCGCATTCGCGAGTCTGACAGATGAGGCCCGAGCGATATGCGGGCCTCGACCGTATACCGCGACATGAGGTCCCGATTCGTGCTGAGGCTTCGCTCGCGCGCCCTAACCAGCGCTCTTGCGCGTTCGTCCGAATGATACGCGAACACGACACCCGCCGCTGCACAACGCAACCAGTATTCCCAGTCCTCCATGGCGCGTAGCCGCTCGTTCCACATGCCCACGCGGCTGATCACATCACGGCGGACAAGGGGACAGTTAACCGGGCATATGTTCTGGTCGAGCAGCTTCTCCAGAACAGGGCGGGGCTGAACGGCAAGCGCCGCAACCCAGCTATCTGCGCCGCGGTCGTGTTTGGCGAGGTCGCGGAGCGCGAGCCGACGGGCGTGCAAATCGTCCGTCGAGAAGTATCGAACGTCATTGTATACAATGCCGACATCCGGGTTGTCTTGCAGATAGGCGACCTGAAACTCGAGCTTCTCCGGCGCCAAGGCATCGTCCGCATCGAGAAACTGGAGGTATTCGCCGGTGCACGATCGCACGCCATGGTTGCGCGCGGACGAGGGCCCGCCGTGCGTCCCACACAGGTATCGCACGCGGGCGTCTGCGCCGGTTAGGTCAGTTGCCACGGTAGTTGTGTTGTCGGTAGAACCGTCGTCTACTATCAGGACCTCCAAGTTCCGATGCGTCTGAGATAGGACCGCCCCGACAGCATACGGAAGGTACTCGGCGTCGTTGTAGCACGGGATGATGACGGTGACCAGGGGAGCGCCCTTCGTGCCGTTCACGGCAGTAGCCCCCCGTCGCCGACGCTGGGCGCAGCATCCGTTTCCTTCAGTAGCTCCTGTTCCGGGGCGGCAATGAGGTCAGCGAAGCGGCGACGGACAACCCGCATGGAGAACTCCGAAGCGATGGCTGCGGTAATCGCTTGACCACACTCGGTGTAGCGGCTGGGAGCGAGGAGGTCCGTGATAGCGTTCTGAATGGCTGAAGCGTCATGCGACGCGCATGACACACCAATCGGATACTGACGCATGAAGTCGGTCACTGACGACTCCGCCGGACCGTGGAACATGATCGGAGTGCCGGCCGCGAGGGCTGTGCTGATCTTCGTCGGAAAGGACTGACGCGCAGCAATGCTGTAGCCGGCATCAAGCCAGTAGGGGACATATGCAATATCGGCTTCAGCGAGAAGATGAGTGGCCTCATCTACCGATCTGCGGCCAAGGTACTCGGCCCGCATCGGTACAGGACTTCGCAGGATCGCTTTGCCTCCGATGATGCGTAGCCGGATCTCACGGTCTGCAACTCGGAACCCGCTAGAGACGAGGGCGCGCAGAAATGCCTGCCATTCGTCTTCGGCATACAGATCGCCGCAGAAGCCTATGATGGCTTCCCCGTCGCGCCGCGGTTTCCGACGCGGCGAGTGGCGCTCGCTATCCCGGATTCCCAGCCGCATTACAACGGTCTTCGCTCCATAGCGCTGCTGGTAGTCCCGACCCATGGCTTCAGACATTACGCTGCACTTGCGACTGTGCGACACCGCCTTCCCAAAGGCCGACATCATACGGTGCAAGGTGAAGCGATCGGCCCCATACCGCCGGAGGACATACTCCGGAGGGTCCCATACCGTGGTAACCAGCGGTAACGCCAGGCGATCGGCTACCTCGGCCGCTGCGAGCGTTATCTCAGGCTCATGCAGGATCGCCCAAACCAGCTCGGCGTTGTGCCGTTTTCCCGCGTTAACCCCGGCGGCCACGATGTCAGGGACGGTCGCCGACTGCAACCGTCGCCAGTCAAGCCAGCGGGCCAGTCGGGCCCTGAACGAAGCCGGCCGCGCATGGGCGACATTGACACATGTTCGCACATGCACCAGATCCTCACGCCGTACCCGATCCGTACCTCCGTACTCACTCTGTCTGTTGGCAACCACATAGGACAGGGAACCTGGTGGCAAGGCATCGCAGAGCGGGCGGAGGTAGAGACCACCTACACGCGGATCCGAAGGCGTCACATTGCTCAGCAGCAAGATACGAGGCACGCTCATCTCTCGTCCTTGCCGCGTCCGCCAAGCGCCTCCTCATACAACTCCAGATACTCCCTCACCATCCGCTGGTTGCTGAAGCGCTCGCGGGTGTCCCGGACGGCGTTGGCGCTAAGGCGCGCACGGAGGGCGTCGTCGGAGAGGAGCATGGCGGCGGCGTCGGCCATCGCCTCGGGATCGCCGGGCGGAACGAGGATGCCGGTTGCCTGATCATGATCGTACACGGGACACCCAGTATACCTGTCCGTGAGGCTCCGGACCTGCTCGGGGATGCCGTCCACGGCCGTGGCCACGGTCGGCGCGCCGCAGGCTCTGCCCTCCGCAATCGCCACGCAGAACGACTCACCTCGCGCCGCGTGGACGCAGATGTCTGCGGCTCGGTACCACTGGGCCAGCAATGCCTGATCCCGAACCGTCCCGGCCAACCGCACCTCAGCTCTCCCGAGGCGCTCGGTGGGACCGGAGTCGCCGATCGCGGCAAGTACGACCGGCCGCGCCAACTCGCGCCGGCCAAGTGTCTCTGCTACTCCGCGAATGGTGGCCCAGTCCTTAAACCGGTTCTTGAGGAAGTTGCTGGCGACGAAGACCAGCACGTGGGCGTCCTGCGGCAGGCCCACAGCGTCTCGCGCGGCGCGGCGGTCGCCCGGACTGAAGAGCCCCACATCGAGACCGTTCGGGATGACACGCGACGACAGCATGGCGGGCGCCAGCATGCTCTCTCGTGCCATATCGAGCATCTTCTGTGACACGCCGACGACATGCATACGGCTCTTCGCGTATATGCGCCGCTTTCGGTCCCAGTTGTAGGCGGTGGCGTCCTTCTCGATGGCCGGGTAGATGGTCAGGTCGGGGCACTGGCCGCAGCCGGTGCGCCACCGCTCGCAGCCCATGGGATAGGCGCAATGGCCGGCGAAGAGCCATGCGTCATGCAGGGTCAGGACCGTCGGGATCTGCCGCGTCAGGCGCGGTAGGGCTCGGAGGTCGAAGTACCCGCCGTGCAGGTTGTGGAGGTGGAGGATGTCGGGCTTCCATGGCAGCCGGTTCAGCAGGTTCCAGGTGGCAGGGTACTCGAAGATCTCATGGCCCTGCCGTCGGGCTTCCTGCCGTCGGCGAGACGTCCGGGCCCGCAATCGGGCCGGAGCCTGGTGGGTGAGGAGATGATACAGTCGCCCTGCGCCCGGCACGCGCCCGGCGAATCTCCGAAGCCCCTCGGCGAGCTGCCGCATTCGCCACTCGGCGGGACCCGGCTCGTCGGGATGCAGCAGCGCGAATGAATGAGGCCGATCGGAGTCGCGATCCCTCACGACCAGCAGGTCATGGTGGCCCGCGGCCCTTACTCCCTGAGAGATGCGAGCGGGCGTGGCCATAGCTCCGCCTTTGTCACATATCTGGACGCGAGCTATGCGCAGCGACCCATCACGGAGCGCAGACCGTGCGGCAGACGCTAGGACGGTAAGGGCGTCTGTGTCTGCTCGACCGGTGCCGCTCCCGAGGAGGATCGGTTGGCGTACGTGTCTCGAGATCCGCCGGGGTGGCCGTACCAGTGTCTCGTTGACGATCTGACAGAGATGCCGGGAGTTCTCGCGCCAGTCCAGTGAGGATACGGCGTACTGACGAGCGGCGAGTCGCCACGCCTGAACAGAGTCTAAATGGTCTACACAGTCCTGCATCCTGCTAGCCAAGTGATCGAGGGAGCACTCAGTCTCCGGCCAGTAGTAGCCGTCTTCTCGGTCACGCTGAGACTCCACTGGTACCAGCCATCCGGTCGAACCCTCATGAACGAAGTCCGTGAATGGGGCGCACTGCGTGGCGATCACGGGCAGTCCGCAGCTTATCGCTTCGGGGACAGTCAGGCCGAGTCCGTCGAGCCGGGCAGGATAGACGTAGACATGGCCGCGATGGTACATACCCGGCGGAGGGACACTCGCTTGGAGAAACTCGATGCGAGGATCGGCTGCGATCAGATTGGCCACAGCGCTGTAGGCGGTCAGCGGCACCTGTGAATGGATCACGAGCCGGGCATCGCCAGCTACGCGAACGAAAGCCCGTACCGCCAGATCAGTCCCCTTCCGCAGGTTGTGGCCGCCCATACCTGCTGAGTGAAAGAACACAAGCGGAGGGCAACACGGGGTCTCTTCGCGCGGCGCAAAGGTCTCTGTATCGGTGCCCCACGGGATGTAGACAGCCCCCGGATGCCATTCGAAGGCTGCGTAATGCCTTCGTGTGTTACACCATAGCGAATCGAAGAGGTCGAACCATGGAACCGTCTCCTTCGTATAGTAATCAACGTAGGCGATTGTCTGCAGGCCCATCTCCTTCGCCCACAGAACTGGCGGCCACCACTGTTGCTCGTTGAACAGAACCGCGCTGATCTGATGCCGGAGAAGCCAAGACTCGAAGTCACCCCTATCCATGCGGAAGTCGTTACGATGTGGCGCGCGGTGGACTTCCGGGCCGTTCCATGCTGGGTCATTCGATGCATCCCTCTCGCCGCCACGTGCGTAGATAAAGACCGGGAATTTGGCTTCGAGGACCGCCTTGTAAGCGCGCGAGACATACGCCGCGCCGCGCTCGAACCACGTTGTGACAATCCCGATCGCGGCTTCAGTATGCGTCGGCGCACGACTGCGACTCCGGATCATGGACTCGGTCTAGCGCTTCCGGTACGCGAGCCCGGCAACGGCCATCGAGTAGTAACCCTCAATCGCGTCGGGCTGTCGATCTGATAAGCGCGAGACCGGGTCGCGTCCGGGTCGCGGTAGCCACGGGAGTCCTGATGGATCGTGTTTCAGGAACCAGTCTGTTGTTAGGAGGTCGCGGGCGCCTCGCGTGCTGAAAGCCAACACCGGATCAAGAGCCGCGTCTAGGTACCCAACGAGCTCCTCGTACACGGCTCGCCGCATCTCGCGGGTTCCATCCAGAGAGACATCGACGGTTAGAACGATAGAGCCACCGGACTTGACCAGCCGAACGAGTTCCCCAAGTGCCCGAAGCGGATCCTCCACATGCTCGAGAACGCTCATACAGAACACAGCATCGAAGGTAGCACTCGCCATCGGCATCGCGCGCAGATCAACGTGCTGAAACTCAACATACGGCGGGTCGCCCTGACGCCTCGTGGCATACCAGTCTGCGAGACTGCCCTCAGGGTAGAAGGAGCCATCATCTATATCGGCAGCGGTCACACTCCAGCCATTTTCGCGAAGCCAGAATGGGAACAAGCTGCGGCCAGCACCTGCATCAATCGCCAGTCCTGGACGGAGACGGTCTGCGATCTCCATGAAGAACGCGTACTCCCATCGGCGGTTCCAGTATCGCAGAACGCGGAACTCGTACTGATGCTCCAATGGGACAATCGCGTCCGACGACGCTCTGACCCGTGGTGAGTCCAGGTCAGCCACGCAAGCAAAGCCGTTCTTGGGGAACGTATCGTCGCTCACCCGACGGAATATCTGAGCAAGCCGCCCGATCACGCGGTAACGGTCCATTGAATGCCACCGATGTGGACAGCACCCCATGTTCTTCTGGAAGACGTGAACGAGTCTTGCTCGTGCTGGGCTCCGAGGACCACGGTGGCCAATGATACATCGCGTAACTGGTCCATTGGGGGGCTGAGGAATTCCTCGTTCAGCCCGATGTCCATCACGTAACTCCCTGGGGCTAGCACGTTGTCAAACTGTGCCACGATCGTGCTTCGCCCTGATGGAAGGTGTAAGGTGACGTCCTCATCGGCCGAACAGATCGCGGTGATAGTGCGCTCCAGCTTGTCACGGATTATGTATGACACGATGCAATGGAGTACTTCGCGCTTAGACTCGACTTCCAATTCGACGCGGATGGGGGCACCGAGCATTACTGCTCGCGGCGGTGCCTGACCGTTGACCCTGATGGCATCGACCACGACGGGTCCCGGCCGCTTCTTCGTGCGGTGTTCGTCCAGTCGGAGTAAGCCGCGATCCGTCTGTGTGAGGTACCCGTCGATGACCGCGCTTGGCAGTCCCGAGGCCACCATGGACCCGAAATCCAAGTGTAAAGCATGCGTCGTGAGCGCCGCAACGCTCGCCATATTATGACTCACAAACAACACCGTCCGCCCTTCCCGCGACACCTCTCCCATCTTCCCCAGGCACTTCTTCTGGAAGGCGGCGTCGCCGACGGCGAGGACTTCGTCCACGATGAGTATCTCGGGGTCGAGATGGGCGGCTACGGCGAAGGCCAGGCGGACGTACATGCCGCTGGAGTAGCGCTTCACGGGCGTATCGATGAACTTCTCGATCTCGGCGAAGGCGATGATCTCGTCGAGCTTCCTCGATACTTCGCGGCGCGTCATGCCCAGGATGGCGCCGTTGAGGTAGGTGTTCTCCCGGCCGGTCAGCTCGCCATGAAAGCCAGTGCCCACCTCAAGCAGGCTGCCGACTCGTCCCTTCATCTTTACGGCGCCGCTGGTGGGCGATGTGACGCGGGAGAGGATCTTGAGCAGAGTGCTCTTGCCGGCTCCGTTGCGCCCGATGATGCCGAGGACTTCGCCCTGTTTGACCTCAAAACTCACATCCCGCAGCGCCCAGAACCGCTCGCCGAGCTTCGCCTTGTCCTCGCTCTCGCCAATCTTGGCCAGCGGGTCCTCGCCGCCCCGCTTCATGGCCCACCAGCGCTCGAGGTCGGCGCGCAGCGTCCCACCTCCGATGAGCCCGAGGCGGTATTGCTTGGAGAGGTGTTCGACGCGGATGACGGTCATGTTAGCTGAGAGCTGAGAGCTGAGAGCTGAGAGCTGAGAGCCAAAAGCTGAGAGCTGAGAGCTGAGGGCTGAGAGCTGAGAGCTGAGAGCTGAGGGCTGAGAGCTGAGGGCTGAGAGCTGAGAGCTGAGGGCTGAGAGCTGAGGGCTGAGAGCTGAGGGCTGAGAGCTGAGGGCGGAGAAGTCATGTTAGCGCGACAGCCTGCTGCGGCGTAGGGCAGATAGCATGCGCGCGATGGTTTCTGCTTGTGTGCGCAGTCGGTCATAGTCATGCGCATACATATACCCCAGATTGAGGGCGATGGTGGCTTGACACACCGTCTCCATGAGGGAACCGTAGGCTATCTCCATGAACCGGGCGAAGTCCACGGCAGTGTAGCGTCCCGCTCCCTCGGCGATGTTGGAGGCAACCGAGACCGCCGCTCGGCGCATCTGTGCCTGCAAGCCGAAGCGCTCGGCCTCCGGAAAACCGGCGCTGACTACGTAGATGCCTTGCGCCCACTCTATCGCCTTCTTCCATACGTCCAGCCTTTCATGCCGAAACCCCGCTCCCTCCTCCTCCATATCCCTCAGCCCTCAGCCCTCAGCCCTCAGCTCTCGCCTACACCGTATCCATAAAATCCCGCTCGACGCGCTTGAAGAGGATGATGCCGACGAAGAGGACGGAGGCGGCGAAGGCGGCGCTGTACCAGAGCTGGACCGGCGGGCAGGTGGCGACGCCGAGGACGCCGCGGCGCCAGGTCTCAATGACCGGGGTCATCGGGTTCCAGAGCATCACGGATCGGAGCCGACCCGTGACCATGGATAGCGGGTAGACGACGGGTGTGGAGTACATCCACAGGGCGACCAGGAACCCGAGGAGCTGGGTGAGATCTCGGTAGCGGGTTGTGAGCGAGGAGATGATGATCCCCGTCCCCACGCCCATAACCATGGCGATGAAAGCAAGGATGGGAAGCGTGAAGAGCCAGGCCGAGGGCCGGACGGTTGCGCCGGTAAGGGTGAAGTAGAGATAGAACAGCATCAGGACGATCAACTGAATGCTAAAGGAGATCAGCTTCGATATGGTATTGGCTAGCGGCGTCACCAATCTCGGGAAGTAGACTTTGCCGAAGAGACCGGCATTGCCGGTGAAGGTGCTCGCGTTGCCATTGAGGCAGTTGGAGAAGAGGATCCACATGAGGGATCCGGTCATGTAGAACAGGACGGGCGGAACATCGTCGGTCGGGAGCCGGGCGATCTTGCTGAAGACGACTGTGGAAAGGATTGTCGCGGTTAGCGGCTGGATGAAGTGCCACGCAGGCCCGAGGATGTACTGCTTGTAGGCCGCCACGAAGTCGCGCCAGACAAAAAGAAAGACGAGGTCCCTGTAGCGCCAGACCTCACCGAGGTTGAGGTCGAGGAGATGGCGTTGGGCGCGGATGATTGTGGTCCATCCCCCCTCGTCGGGGCCGAGCTCGGGCAGCGACGAGTCTGCGCCCGGCCCGGGGGATTGCGCCAGGGACGGGGAGGGCATGGTTTCGGAGGTGGTTGGGTTAGGAGCCATGAGCTGACCGCTGAGAGCCCAGAGCTGAGAGCCCAGAGCTGAGAGCGGAGAGCGGGCGGCGAGGCGTCAGGGTCATCCAATCAGCTCCTGTACTCGTGTTTTGAACTGCTCGGTATCGAATCGGCGGGCGTTGGCCGCGATGGCTTTATGGTCAAAGGTCATGGTTTCACAGCGCCGGACGGCTTCGCACAGGGCATCGACCGTCTGCGGACGGAAGAGTATACCCGTAGTCTGGTCGATCTGTGAGTCGAGGGCGCCGCCGGCGCCGTAGGCGATCACCGGTCGGCCGCAGGCGTTGGCCTCGACGGGGGCGATGCCGAAATCCTCTTCGCCGGGCATGAGGAAGGCGCGCGCGCCGCTGATGAGCTCGGGCAGTCGTTCGTTGGGGACCCAGCCGAGGAACTCGACGTTGGGGCCGGCCTTGCGCCGCAGATCGGCTGCCTGACGGCCCGTGCCGACGACCTTGAGGGGGAGGCCCAGGCGGGTGAGGGCTTCGACAGCCATGTCCATCCGCTTGTAGGGGACGAAGCGGCTGACGGCGATGTAGTACTCGCCCCGCCGCTCGCAGAGGGTGAACCGGCTTGTATCGACTGGGGGCGGGATGACGACGGCGTCGCGGCGGTAGAACCTGGCGATGCGCTGCTGGACGGCGGTGGAGTTGGCGATGTAGGTATCGACGCGAGAGGCGGAGACCTGATCCCACAGGCGGAGATAGTGAAAGATGACGCGGAGGGCGAAGCCGGCCCGGGCGGCCCGCTCGCCCTTGAGGTAGGTGTCGGTCATCCATACATAGCGCATGGGGGCGTGCATGTAGCAGATGTGCCGGGTGTGCGACTGGGTGATGACGCCTTTGGCGAAGGCGGAGGAGGAGCTCAGGACGAGGTCGTAGCCGCTCAGGTCGAAGCTCTCGAAGGCGGCGGGATAGAAGGGGAGCATGAGGCGATGGAGCTTGCGGCGCATGGGCCAGCGCTGAAGGCTGGAGGTGCGGATGTCCCAGGCCCTGTATTCGGGCGGCATGACGGCGGGATCATAGACGGAGGTATAGATGGGGGCGTCGGGATAGAGGGCGTGGAGAGCCTCGACGACCTTCTCGGCGCCACCCATCTGGACGAGGAAGTCATGGACGATGGCGACGCGCATGGTGCAGGAGCGGGGGGTCTGGCCTAGCCGACCCGAACGACGGTCTCAGTCTCGAGCGATTCGATGGCGGCGGCGATGACGATCTGGGCCGCCAGGCCGTCGGCGCCGGAGCCGTCGATCTCCTCGGGCGCGGCTCCCGAGGCAACCTGCTCGGTGAAGCGGCGGAGCCGGGCGCGGAAGGTGTCCTCGAAGTCCCGATAGCCGCCGAAGACGGGGTTGGTGTAGACGGTCTTTTCGAGGCTGTCGGCAGGGTATAGGGTGGCTTCGCGCCACATGTCCTCGAGTACGAAGCGCCCGCCGGCGCCGGCGACCTCGCAGCGTTCCATGGGGTGGCCCCGGGCGATGTCGTAGCTGCCCGTGAGGGAGCCGACGACGCCGTTGGCGAAACGGAAGTTGAACTGAGCGGTCGACCAGATGCTGCGCCCGGGCGCCTTCACGGCGAAGCACTGTACCGCCTCGATGTCGCCGCAGAAGTGGCGCATGACGTCGATGGTGTGCGGATGGAGGGCTTTCAGATGGAAGTAGGGCGAGCTCTCGGCGGGATTGCCGATCCACATGGCCATGTTGACGAAGAGGAGGTGGCCCAGGCGTCCTTCGTCGAGCCATCGGCGGGCGATCCTTGCCGCGGGGGTGAAGCGGTGGTTGAAATCGATGCCGAAGCAGCGTCCGGCCCTGCGCGCGGCGGCGACCATCGCCTTGGCCTGATCGATCTCGTTGCTGATCGGCTTTTCGCAGAGGACATGGCATCCGGCCTCGAAGGCCTGGAGGGTCGGCTTGCAGTGGTCGCTGCCATATTCGAAGCCCCCTGTGGCGATGCTGGCGATGTCGGGCCTGAGGGTGGCGAGCATCTCGGCGGCATCGAGGAAACCGGGGACGCCATGGGTCTGGGCGGCGGTTCGGGCTCGCTCCTGGATGAGGTCGCAGACGCCCACGAGCTCGGCGTTGGGATCCTCCCGGTATAGTCGGGCGTGAAGATTCCCGATCGGCCCCATTCCGATCACGACTACTCTGAGCATGGTTGCGAACTTCCTTGAGGGTAGTACACCACGAGTGTACCGCGACAGGCGGAATCCTCAGACTCCGAAAGGATGGAAAACAAGACAACCGGGTATTTCGCCCTATCCACGGACAAGCTTCCGATTTTCGAGGCGCACGGTCGAGTTATCGTTATGAGAAAGCATAGCTGGATATACTGGAGGGCCGAGAAAGTCCCGAACCCGAAGCAGAAGTGGTGCAGGATCTTTGAACTCACATTCCCATACGGTCAGGCAGTCCCAGCCCAAACGTGATAGTTTATCCAGGTTCAACTGATCCCGCCGGCTGTTCGCTGCGAGCTTGCGCGCCCAGTATTCGGCATTCGCGACAGGCCTCCGAGCTCGTCCGCAATCGCTATGCTGATGCCAGAAACATCCGTGCACGAACAGAAGCTTTCGGCGACGCGTAAAAACGATATCCGGCCTGCCGGGCAGTTCGCGCATGTGAATCCGATATCGGTACCCAACAGCGAACAGAAAGCGCCTCAGTCGCAACTCGGGACCCGTATTGAGGGAGCGAACTGAACGCATAACCCGAGATCTCGTCTCCGGTGGATAGACATCGCTCATGGGCGCATATACCTGAGTATAGTACAATGCAAATGCGGAGAGGGTGACCTTAACATGCACATTCGATACATCGATCTTTTTTGTGGGATTGGCGGGTTTCGTCTCGGGGTAGAGCAGGCGCTCGAGTCGCGCGCAATATCGGGCGAATGCGTGTTCTCTTCGGATATCGATGCAGAAGCGTGTCGGATGTACACAGCTAACTTTAACGAGACGCCCTTCGGCGATATCAGTCGCATACCGTCGGAATCAATACCGCGCCATGACTTATTGCTCGCAGGTTTTCCATGCCAACCCTTTAGTATCATGGGTTCCGCGAGGGGTTTCGAAGATACGCGCGGGACTCTATTTTTCGAGATAGCCCGGATTCTTGAAGCCTTGCGCCCGACAACCTTCATTTTGGAGAACGTAAAGCAACTCGTTGGTCACGATCGTGGTCGAACATTAAGCCGCATACTCGAGACGGTTGACAATCTCGGCTATTGGCACACGCATCGTGTTCTTAACGCCCTCGACTTCGGCCTGCCGCAGAAGCGCGAGCGATTGATTATCGTCGGTTCCAGGGAGCCTCTCAGCTACGCATGGCCGAGCTCTCCGATACCCATGACGCCGCTAGCGGAGATCCTAGAGCAGGAAGTTCCGACGCGCTACTATGCCAGCGATCGAATACGCAATTCACGGTCCGCCGCATGCCGTACAGAAATCCGTCCTTCGATCTGGCATGAGAATAAGGCTGGCCATGTTAGCGCCTATCCATATAGCTGCGCACTTCGCGCAGGAGCAAGCTATAACTACCTGTTGGTCAATGGCGAACGACGACTTACGCCGCGCGAGATGCTTCGACTGCAGGGCTTTCCAGACGATTATCGCATCGTCTCACCCGAGGGACAAGTCCGCAAGCAGTGCGGAAATGCGGTACCAGTACCGATAGTCCGATGTGTAGCGGAAAGGCTATTCGATGCCCTCGAGTGGTCGCGGGATGGAATATACCCGGTCCATACGGCAGGCGATCAACGTACTCTGGCCCTCGAGGATCGGTGCGCCTATGGATGATCCAAAGCTGAGAAAGGTCGATAAAGTACGTCCGCCTTATCAGCTCGGTATGTTCCCGAAGAACGTCATAATCGATGTCGCCAAACAGATTGTCTATCTGTTGCACACGCGGGGTGAAGCGCGGTTGGAGGGTTCCGACTGGGAAAGGATCTTCGCAACCGCTATAAACGCCGAATGGAAGCCATCCAATGTCGGTCTGGATGACGTGAGGTTGGATGGTTGCTGTTGGGGAGCTAAAACCGTAAAGGCCACGCACCCTGCGACGGTTTCTCGGGTTCGTCTCATTTCAGGGCGGAACTCGCTGGACTATTCCTACAACGCGAACGATCCGCGCCAGCTTCCGCCCGGCGAGGTGGGAAACCTTGTGCTCCGTATCTGGAACGCCCGAGTGGAATCGATTCTCAAGCGGTTCGCGCATAGTCGGACTGTAGTCCTTGTTAAGAACAATGATTTGACGGAGCTTGCACTGTTCGAGACCGAGACAGTACGCTTCGATCCAGAGCGTTACCGTTGGTCATGGAATCAGCGCCGCAATCTAGAGGGCTCCGATGAACAGGGCATTCATCGATTCACCTGGCAACCGCATGGTTCTCAGTTCACGATTGTGGAGGACATCCCACCAACGCGTAGGTCATTTCGACTCAGGAAGCCGCCGCCCATGAACCTGGATGACGTGCTGCGCGGTATTGGCTTTGACGAGACATGGGTTGAAATAATAAACTAACTGCGGCTGGCCACTTCCGATTTCTGTCAGACTTGCACAATGCGGCCCATGGTTTCAGCAGCGGGGCCGCTCGTGCGAGCGGCCCCGGGGTGCGGCTGGGTGGTGCGGTCGACGGCTCAGGTCTGGCCGCCGGTCTCTAGCAGGACGGGTTTGTAGCCCCCTCTGGACTTGAAGTAGACCATCAGCAGGAGATAGCTGACGAGCATGAAGGCCGGGAAGATCGCGACTGCCCGAAGGGCTTCCTTCTTGCCGGCGTCGCTCAGGGTATGGACCGACTCCTTGTCCTCGCTCGATGGGAGCCCCTCAACCTTGGTTGGGTCTACCGCCTCGTATTTGCCGAAGACCCAGTTCTTCTCCGATGCGACCTGGGCATGGAGGGCCGGGCGCTCGGTCTGGAGCTTGTTGTTGACGGAGCTGTCCTGAATGTAGCCGAGAAACACCGCGCCGACGGTGCCCACGGCCAGCATGCCGATGCCGCTGACGCCGTTGAGGGTCATGGCGCCGCCCTTCGGGAACTGCTCGGCCACGACGCCGAGCATCGCAGGCCAGAAGAAGGTCTTGCCGACGCCGTAGATCGTCGCCGCGATCAGGATCGTGGCGCCGACCGCGCTGGATAGGAAGAGCAGACCGAGCATCGCGAGCGCGGCGGCGATGGAGAGGAGCCCCAGCGGCGATAGGCGATGGACGATGCTGCCGGCGACGAACCGGAGGACCATCATGATGAAGGAGGTGTAGACGAGGATCCATCCGGCGTCGATGCTGAGCTTCTTCATCTCGGGTCCCATGAGATCGGTGACCCAGGTGTCGGTCCCCAGCTCCGTCGTCGCCAGCGGCATCATGATGAGAACAAGGATGACGAAGAGGAAGCGGCCGGGGGCAAAGCCGGTCGCCGCGCCGTAGGCGAGGGTTGCGGCGATGATCAGGGTCCAGATCAGCCACTGCTCGAAGCCGAAGACGCTGCCGATCTCCTTGATGACGAGAAAGGCGACGATGAAGGCGCAGATGACGCCGAACTCGCGCAGCATGTCCCGATAGGAAACCCCGGCCGCTACCCGCTCATGGATCGGGAACTTGCGCCCGAGCATGAAGACGCCGTAGACGATGGTCGGGATGAAGACCAGGCCGATCTTCACCTTCCAGTTGGAGTCGGGTCCCAGGATGATGTTGAGCAAGCCGCCGAGCACAAGCCCGCCCGGCCAGCCCGCGTGCAGGATGCTCAGCCATTTCACCTTCTCGCGGGGGAAGAGCGTTGCGACGACCGGGTTGATGACGGCCTCGACCGTCCCTGCGGCTAGCGCTCCGAGCAGAGAGCCGATGTAGAACGCCATATACGGGTTGCTCGTGCCGGGCGCCATGATGGTCACGGCCGCGAAGAGGATGTGGCACAGGAAGGCGAAGACCATGGCCTTGCCGTAGCCGATCTTGTCGATGACGAGGCTGAACAGGATAATGCTGATGGAGAACGGCCACAGCCCGACGCCGAGGATCCGTCCTTTCTCGGTTTCGTCCCAGCCGAACTCGGCGCCCCACTGCCCGATGAGCATGGAACGCGTGACGAAGCAGAACGACGTGGCGACGAGAGCGGAGAAACACGCCCAGAAGAGCAGCTTCCGCTGCCCGTCTGATGTCCCCTCCGATGCTCCGGCCGCCATGGCGGCGCCATCACTCATGAACGCCTTGCCTCCTTTCGCATCTTTGAAATGGAAATCCAGCGATGAAGCCTGTGCGACTTGCGTACCAATGAGACCCCACGTCCTATTGGCGATGGCCGCTGATGATTCCTGCCTGCACGCTCAAGGCCGCGCAGCAGGGAGCGCCTCCATCGGCTTGAACTCCCACCACCCGGCCAGCTCCCGCTGGTCGCCGAAGTGGGCGGAATCGATCAGCTCGCTCTGTCCAGGCGGCAGGATGCTGACGCCCCGGATCGAGGGCGTGGCGCACTCGACGATCTGGATGTAGGTGCCCCGATCCGTCGAAGGAATCGACGCGAGGGGCTTGAAGTTGATCCGACCGCGGGTGTACCTCCAGAGGGAGGGTTCGGCGCCGAGCTTCTTCGCAAGGGATTCGACCGCCCTGTTCACCGCCTGGATCATCACCGCCTGGGCGGTGCGCCCCTTCAGGTAGTCGTACTGCACGGGCACAGAGGATCGGGCGCCCTTGAGGATGTGGACGATCAGGCTGGGCTGCATCGCCAGGTTGAACATGTCCTGGCCCTGGAGCTTGATGAAACCGAAGGGTCTGGCGAAGAGATCCTCGCGGAGCTCCTTGAGCCATGCGTCGAAGACGGTCTTGGCGACGCTCCCTTCAGAGGCGTGGCCGTCCCAGGCGAACAGGTATCCCATCACCGACCGGGCGCCGGCCGTGGGCGCCGCATCCGGACGGAACGAACGCTGTCGAAGCGCGCTCCGCAGCATGGGCATCAGGACGTGCGCGGAATAATCATAGGTGCCGATGTCGATGAGTATGTCCCGGAGGTCCTGGGGGGCGATGCTTGGTTTGGCAGCCAGAAGCTGCGCGATCCGACCGTTGTGAAAGACTTCGCCCCAGGCCGGCGTATCGCCGTTGTCCCACCAGACAGCCGGCTTATTGTTCCAGTTGGCCATGAAACCCTGGGACGGATTGATAAGATGGGGCATCGCGGAGAATGGGAGGATGCCCCGCCATTCATGGTCGCCCTCGCCGGGGGTCGGGAGGCGGGGATCGACTCCCGGTGCCCGCACGGGGGTCAGGCCGCAGAACCAGAAGCCGATGTCGCCGGCCTGGGTGGCGCACAGCCAGTTGTGCGAGGTCGGGATCAACGCGCACGCTTTCTCGAAGTCCTGAATGGTCCGGGATCGGGCCATCGCGGCTATGGCGGCGAAGGTCTCCAGCTCCCGATCCCAATAGCTCGCTTTGCGGGCGTACGCCTTCCGGTTCTTCTCGTCGATCTGCACTACGGGGCCATGGACCGTTCGCAGGCAGGTCATCTCGACGGCTTTGCCGTCGCGCACCGTGATGGTCTCGGTCCGAGCCTCCATCGGCCTCCATTCGCCCTGGAACCGATAGAGCCGCTTATCCGTGGGATGGAGCGTCTCGACGAAGATATCGGTCTGATCGTTGACGCCGGTGGTCGTGCTCCAGGCCAGATAGGCGTTGTGGCCGATGAGGACGCCCGGGATGCCGGGGAATCCCATGCCGATCACGTTGATGTCGTCGGCCTGCAGGTGCACCTCATGGGCGATCTGCGGCGTCCGGAAGCCCATCTGGGGGCCGCCGACGAGGAGCGCATGGCCCGTGGCCGATTTCTTCGCCGAGACGACGATGCAGTAGGAGCCCCATCGGGTCATCAGCCCCATCCGATTGGCCAGCTCCAGGCGGGCCTCCTGCGAGACCACGGCGGCCGCCCGCCGGAGCACATCGGGGTCGGCAGAGGTCGGCAGCGAGAGGCTGGGCGCGGTTACCGTACCGTCCGGAGATGCCCAGTGAGGCGTTCCGGGCCAGCGACGGCCGTCTGCGCCCGGGGGTATCGTCGTAGGGGATGCCGGATCGTTGCGCCAGAGGGCGTCGTTGAAGAGCCGGAACGCGTCCTTTTTGTTCATACCGGTAAGGAACGAGAGGATCAGCTGATTGCGCAGTTCGCCCCCTTCATCGCCGCCGAACCGCCGCGCCATCATCTGACCGATCGCCACGGTGTCCGTCACGCGCCACGGCCGGATCGAGCCCAGATCGAGACCGTTCTCGGCGCCCGGATAGTTCGCCGCCATGCGCTTCGCCCCCGCCGGTTTGGCCTGTTCCAGATAGGCGTTGACGCCGGCGGCATAGGCCTCCAGCATCGCCTTGAGCTCTGCGGGGAGGCGGCCGCACTGAGCCAGCCGCTCGTCTTCGGTGTACCCGTCCACACGCGTCTCCCGATCGGCATTAAGGGCCGACGCGCCCACCAGTTCGGCCATCTCTCCGCGGGCTGCCCGTCGGTTCAGGTCCATTTGCCCGAGCCGGTCCTCCGCGATGGCGTAGCCGTTGCCGAAGCATGCGGCGGTGAGGGTGGCCGCGCGGATATGGGGAACACCGTAGGCGTCTCGACGGACGGTGACCTCGAGGCCCTGATATCGGAGCGTGAGAACGTCGGATGGCGCCGCCGCTGCCTGGTCGAGCCACAGGTGCGGGCTCAGACAAAGCAGCGCGGCGAGTAGACGGATGCTGCATCGCATGGGTCAATGATCTCCTCTCGGTGAGGATTCGGTCTCCGGCGCCTCCCTCCTGCGTACAGCCGTTCGGAAACGCGGCGCTCGACCCGCGAAGGAATCGGCGGGCGCACCCAGAAACAAAGCAGCACAGGTCTCGCGATGCTGCCTTCCGTTATGGATGGTGTCGGATCCAGGCGAGTCCGGACGGAGGCTCGGAATGCGGAAACGGCTCAACGAGCGCATCGGGCGATCGCACCTTGCGGCGATGTCGGCGCTTGCCGTCTGCTTCTTGCTGCCCTTAGCGGGTAATGGCCAGGGCGGTCCCGCCGGCGCTCGTGCGGCAGCCATCCTCGACGGGTCCGCATTCACGGGCGGAGCCGCTGCGCTGTACGGTTCGGTGCACTACGGCGAGGGGCCGGTGAACTACGTCTATGCCCAGCCCAACGGCCCGCGCGCGAGCATGGAAGCGCCGTTCGTGATCACGGAGTCGTCGACGGGCGTTCCGATGTTCCTCTACCTGCGGGGCCGGGACGACGACGTGCCGTCCACCTGCCGCATCGCCGTCGAGATCAACACGACGCGTATCTTCGAAGGCCCTTCGGGCTTTCCGTCCGACTCCTGGGCGGTCCGTTCCATTCCCATCCCGACCGGGGCGCTCAAACCGGGGGCGAATACGCTCACCATTCGTAATATCGAAACGAGCGGCGATATTGGCGTTCCTCCCTGGTTCATGGTCTCCCGCGCAGCGGTCGCCCCGGCCGGGTACACGCTGGGCCATGATCTCCTCCGCGACTTCCGGTTTACGCTCCCGGCCGATGAGCGCCCGTTCCCCGAACCCCTGGAGCCGGGAATGAAGCCCGGCTTCTCGGTGCGGGGCATCAAGGGTTGGCTGTGGAAGCCCGAGCAGTACCTGGCGGAGATCCCGTGGCTGGTTCGGTGTCGCATGAACTTCCTCATGAACTGCTACGGCAGCATGTGCGATATCGAGCGCCACCCATGGGGCGACCCGGACGTCAACCGATGGTGGGAGCCGCTGCCCGAACCCAAGAAGCGCGCCTACGAGAAGGTCGTCCGATTGTACCAGCGTTCTGGCATTCAGTTCTGCTTCAGCATGAACCCGAATATCTGCACCCGTCGGATCGTCCGCTACGGCTCCGCCGAGGATCTGAACCTGCTCTGGCGGCACTATTCGTGGATGCAGGGTCTCGGCGTCCGCTGGTTCAATCTCTCGCTGGACGATATCGCCGAGGGCAAGGACGCGGCAGGCCAGGCACGGTTTGTCAACGCTCTCTACAGACGCTTGAAGGAACGGGACCCGGGCGCCAGGATGATCTTCTGTCCGACCTACTACTGGGGCGACGGCTCCGGCTCCGAAGCAAAGCCCTACCTGGAGACCCTGGCGCGGGAGCTGGACCCGTCGATCTACCTGTTCTGGACCGGCGACGCCGTCGTCGGCCCGATCACCCGCAAGGGCGCCGAGGCATTCCGACGGATCTCGGGCCATCGACTGTTTCTCTGGGATAACTACCCGGTCAACGATGCCCAGCCGACGCTCCATCTGGGACCCGTCGTGCAGCGTGACGCCGATCTGTGCGCCGCCGTAGACGGCTACATGGCCAACTCGATGCACAGCCAGAACGAGATCAACCGTATCCCGATCTTCACCTGTGCCGATTACGCCTACAATCCGCCAGCCTACGATCCCGAGCGGTCCATCGGCCAGGCGATCCTGCATCAGACCGAGGACCGGAAGGGACGTGCGGTCCTGCACGATCTCGTCGAGTCCTATCCCGGAAGTCTCATCTTCGGCGTGGCGCAGGTTGGCCATAACGCCGTCCGGGATCGGTTCGGCCGCATCGTGGCGCTGCCCCACGGACGCCCTGCCGCCCAGGCCTACGTCGAGAGCCTTCGCAGCCTCTTGAAGCGGATGGACGGGGCGTTCCCGCGACGCTATGCGGCAACGAAGGCCACGATCCGGAACGATATCGCATGGATGGAACAACGTCTGGACGTACTGAACCCGTAGCCGAAGATCTCGGCGCCGCGCGCAAGCTGCACATCGTACTCGCACGAACTGGCCTATCTCGGTTCGGGTCGTTTCGGGATCGGGCCATCGCCGCTCTCACGCTGATCGTCTTCGCAACGTTCGTTCTGGTGGCCCCGTTTCGACCGGAACTGGCTGTCCGATTGGCCGCCAAGGATGGCCATGACGGCGCATTCATCGAGATTGCGACCGTGGTGGTCCTGCTCCCCGGGATCGGTATTGGACTCGCGGGCCTTGCGCTTCGGCGTACGGCTGCTCCGTGGGTCCGGGTCTGGCTGGCCCTCTGGACTCTAGCCGCGATCTATTTTGCCAGCGAGGAGTGCAGCTGGGGACAATGGATTTGGGGCTGGGAGACGCCCGCCGCGGTGGCGGGGCTCAACCGGCAGGGAGAGACCAATCTGCACAATATCAGCACGTGGCTGAACCAGAAGCCGCAGGCGTTCGGCGAGATCTTCATCTTTCTGGCAGGGGTCGTGCTGCCCGCATTGGCGCTGATCGATGTCCCTCAATCGTCTTCGGTCCTGCGCGGAGGACGGGCGTCGTGGATCCTCGCCGCTCCCAGTCTGATCCCGGCCGGACCGCTCCATGGGACAACGAAGGTATGCTGCTGGCTGGTGGGACCGCAGCGGCTGACTCTGGGCGCACCCGAGGTACAGGAGTTCGCGATCGCCTGGTTCATGACTCTGTACCTGTGGTCGCTGGTGGGGCGGATGGGACAAGAGATAACGGACATCAGGGCGATATCGGCGAGTCCGGCAGGAAGTTAAGCCCTCCGCGGCGCATAGAACCGGTAGAGATCCGGCCGACCGGCTGAGACCGGCTTCAGGCCGCCAGGAGGCATGCTCGTGTCCAACATCCCCATTGGCGTTCAACTATATTCGGTGCGCGAAGAGTGCGCCAGAGACCTGCCCGGCACCCTCGCGGCGATCGCAGCCATGGGCTACGACGGCGTGGAGTTCGCTGGGTATTACGACCACACCGCAGCCCAGCTTCGCAAGATGCTCGATGATGTCGGCCTGAAGTGCTGCGGCACCCACACCGGCCTCAACACGCTCCAGGGCGACGCGCTTGCCGCAACCGTCGAGTTCCATCAGACTCTGGGCAATCCGTACCTCATCGTCCCCTGGATCGATGAATCGATGCGCGCGGATCGGGCCTCGTGCCAGGCGACCGCAGCGATCTTCAATGAGATCGCAGCGAAGCTCGCGCCACACGGCATGAAAACCGGCTATCACAACCATCATGTGGAGTTCACGCCCGTGAACGGCGAAACCCCATGGGACAGCCTCTTTACCGCAACGGACAGTTCCGTCGTCATGCAGCTCGATACCGGCAACGCCCTCGCGGGCGGCGCCGATCTTGCCGCGATCCTTCACAAGTTCCCGGGACGGGGCGCCACGCTCCACCTCAAGCCCTACACGACGGCGCTCGCCGCCGAAGGCGGTATGGAGGCGGGATACCGCCCCCTCATCGGCCTGGATGAGGTCCCCTGGCGCACGGTCTTCGATCTCGTGGAGCAGGCGGGTGGCACTGAGTGGTACATTGTGGAGTATGAGAGCGACGCTTTTCCGCCGCTCGATGCCGTCGACCGATGTCTCAAAGTCCTGCGGGCCTGGGGCAAGTAGCCGACCGCAGCGAGCCAACGATCGATCCCCCCGGCCTAGCGGTTCCGGGCCGGGGGTTTTCTATGCCCTCCGCTCCGTTCGCGGCTCCGGGCTCCGTTTGCTCTGCCTTGTCCTCCTCACCATGACCTGTGCACAGGCCTCCAACGGTGCGGATCTGCGTCTCTGGTACGCCGAACCCGCAACCGTCAGCGGCGAGAAGGAGGAAGGCTGGAGCTGGCAGAACTCCCGGGCCTGGACCCGGGCGCTCCCCATCGGCAACGGTCGGATGGGGGGTATGGTCTTCGGCGGCGTGCCGACGGAGCGGATTCAGCTCAACGAACAGTCGCTGTGGTCGGGATGGCCCCAGGACGCCGACAACCCCGATGCCGCCGCTGCCCTGCCGGAGATACGCAGACTGCTCTTCGAAGGCAACTACGTGGAGGCGCAGAAGCTCACCTACGAGCGGCTGGTCTGCCGCGGTCCGGGCTCGGGCGGGGGCAACGGCGCCAGCGGTCCGTACGGTTCCTATGAGACGCTCGGCGACCTGCGCATCGCGTTCAAAGACCAACCGAAGCCCACGAGCTACCGCAGGGAGCTCGATCTCGACAAGGCCATCGCGACGGTCCTCTACACCTCCGGAGGCATTACCTACCGGAGGGAGATGTTCGTCTCGTTCCCGGCGCGCGCGCTGATCGTCCGCTTGACGGCGGATCGTCATCGCTCCATCTCGTTCACGGCACGCCTGTCCCGCTCGGAGGTCGGTGCGACTTCGGCCGACGGCCCTCGAGGCCAGACGATGCGGGGGACTCTTTCGGACGGTAAGGGGCTGAGGTACACCGCGCGCATGACCGTTCAGGCGCTCGGCGGACGCACCATCGCGGCGGAGGACGGTGTTCGAGTCGAAGGCGCCAACGCGGTCACGATCTTCGTCGCCGCCGCGACGAGTTTCCGCGGGGCGAATCCGGACGAGCTCACCCGATCGGGCCTCGATGCTGCCAGCGCAAGGGAGTACGCCGCGCTGCGACGGGAGCATATCGCCGATCATCAAAGCCTCTTCCAGCGGGTCGCATTGAACCTCGAAGGCGAGGATCATCGGGAGCTGCCCATGGACCGGCGGCTGGCGGCCTACTCGTCGGGAGCTGAGGACCGCGGGCTCGAGGCGATGCTCTTCCAGTATGGCCGCTATCTTCTCATCGCCTCATCGAGGCCGGGAGGTCTGCCGGCGAACCTCCAGGGGCTGTGGGCCGAGAGCATCCAGACCCCGTGGAACGGCGATTACCACCACAACATCAACGATCAGATGAACTATTGGGCGGCCGAGACCACCAATCTGGCCGAATGCCACGAGCCCTTCCTCCGGTTCATCGAGAGCCTCGTCGAGCCCGGTCGGAGGACGGCGAAGGTGCAGTACGGCCTGGACGGCTGGGTGGTGCATACGATCTCGAACATCTGGGGCTTTACGTCGCCGGGCGAGCACCCGAGCTGGGGTCAGTACCCGGCCGCGGCCGGCTGGCTCTGCAGCCATCTCTGGGAGCGCTGGCTCTTTGGCGGTGACCGGCGCGACCTGCAGCGCGCCTATCCGGTTCTCCGTGATGCCTGCCGGTTCTATCTCGGTTTCCTTGTCGAAGAGCCCGAACATCGCTGGCTGGTGACCGCTCCCTCCAACTCACCGGAGAACGCGTTTCGGACGGCCGACGGACAGACGGCTTCGGTCTGCTACGGTCCGACGATGGATATGGAGATCCTGCGGGAGCTCTTCGCCCATACGGCGACGGCCGCTCGGTTGCTGGGGCGGGATGCGGACCTTGCCGTCCAGCTGGACGAGGCCCGTTCGCGCCTGGCCCCTCTGCAGATCGGCAAGCATGGCCAGCTGATGGAGTGGATCGAGGATTTCGAGGAAGCCGAACCGGGCCATCGTCATATGTCTCATCTGTACGGCCTCCATCCGGGATCCGAGATCACCCCCAGAGGAACCCCCGATCTGGCGAAGGCCGCGCGGATCTCGCTCGAACGGCGTCTGGCGGCTGGCGGCGGCCATACCGGCTGGAGCCGTGCATGGATCATCAGCTTCTTCGCCCGTCTTGAAGACGGCAACAAGGCGCTTGAGAACCTCCGTGCGCTTCTCAGCGCTTCCACGCTGCCGAACCTGTTCGATAACCACCCGCCGTTTCAGATCGACGGTAACTTCGGCGCGACGGCTGGCGTGGCGGAGATGCTCCTGCAGAGCCACGCCGGCGAGATCTCGCTGCTGCCCGCGCTGCCTCAGGCCTGGGCTTCGGGCAGCGTGGAGGGATTGGTGGCCCGGGGCGGGTTCGAGGTATCGCTCCGCTGGGCGCAGGGCCGTCTGATCGAGGCACGGATCGCGGCGCGCCGACCGGGCGAAGTCCGGCTGCGCTACGGAGATCGGACCGCTACAGCGAAAGCGGCTGCCGGGACGACGCTGGTTTGGAACGGGAGCGAGGCGGCGCCGCGCCGGATCGACGGCAGGAGCCGCACAGGATCGAGCGGCGAACGATGAACAGCGCCTCCATCGCAATCGTCGGCAGTGACGATCAGCAGGCCGAGCGATACGCGGGTCTGATCACCGGCCTGCCCCAGCACGGGGTCGTGGGACGTTATGCCGATGTCGGCGCTCTTGAGGCCGAGAAGCGGCCGTCCATCGCCGATATTGTCATCGTTTGTGAACCGGCTCCGGAGCCGTCTCTATTCGATCGGCTGCGCGCCACGGCAGCCACCGAGGGAGCGCTGCTCGTGGCCGTCGCGACGCCGCCCGGCCAGCAGACGACGGAAGCGTCAACCGGGCCGGATGATTGGATACCGCCCGACGCCGACGATGCCGAAGCGCTCCGTCGGCTCCAGATTCTCGTTCGGCTCAAGCGCTCGGAAGACCGACTGGCAGCGGCCAACGTGCGCATTCGCGCGCTCACTGCGGAGCAGGCCGCGATCCTGCGCCAGGCTCAGGAACGATACCGTGCGCTGGCGCATAATGCGTCCGAAGGGGTCGCCATCATCGATCAGGAAGGTACGGTTCGCTATATCACCCCGGCTCTAGAGCGGCTTCTGGGCTGGTCCGATGATGAGGCCCGCGCCCTGAGTCTGTTCACCCTCCTTCACGAGGACGACATCGACAACGTCCACGCCATCTGGGAGGATCTGCTGAAAAGCGCCATGGCCACAGCAGCCCTCGAGATTCGGGTTCGCGATCGGCGTGGATACTGGCGCTGGCTCCGCGTCGTCGCGAGCAATCAGCTCCAGGTTCCGGGCGTCTACGGCATCGTGCTCAACTGTGAGGATATCGAGGATCGGCGGCGCTTTGCCGCGGCGCTGGAGGCGAGCCGTATCCGATACCGACGCGTGCTGGACACCGTCCAGGAGGGGATGTGGACCACCGATGAGCGGGACCGTACCACTTCGGTGAGTCCCCAGCTTACCGTCATGCTCGGCTACCGCGCGGATGAAATCCTGAGGCGGCCGCCAACGGATTTTATGGCGCCGGAGGACATCCCGGCCTATCTTGAGCGGATGGCACAGCGGGCGCAGGGCGTCCTCGATTCGTATGAGCAGCGCTTTATCCGGAGCGACGGTTCGATCCTCTGGACGCGGATCGCCGGCAGCCCCATCTTCGATGAGAACGGTACCTACATCGGCTCGCTCGGCATGCTGCAGGACATCACGGAGCAGAAAGCCGCGGATGCAGCGCTCAGGGCGTCGGTAGCCCGTTTTGCCGCGCTCATCGAGAACGCTCCGGGTCTCGCTGTGCAGGAGCTGCGGCGGGATGGCACGATCGGGCTCTGGAACCGTGCATCGGCGGAGATCTACGGCCACAGCTCGGACGAGGCGCTGGGATCTCGGATCCAGGACCTCGTCCTGGACCCGGAGGACAGAAGGGCTTTCGAGAACGTCCTGGACAGTATCTGGCAGACCGGCGAGCCGACGCCGCCATCGGAGTGGCACGTGCGGCATCTGGACGGGACCGATCGATGGGTCCTCTCGACCATGGTGCCGATCACCGTACGGGAAGAGGTCGAGTGCGTCTATTGCATGGACATCGACATCACCGCCCGCAAAGCCGCGGAGGACGAACTGCGCCTGTCCCGTGCGGCGCTGGAAACTCTGAATCTCGATCTGGAACGGTTGGTCGAACAACGGACAGTCGCGCTCAAGAGCGCGATCGACGACCTCGATGCCTTCGCCTTTAGCGTGACCCACGATCTCCGAGCGCCGCTCCGCGCCATCAACGGCTTCTCCGCGGCGCTGCAGGAGGATGCCGGCCCCCTGTTATCCGGCGAGTCCGTCCGATATCTGCAGTTCATCACGGAAAACGTCCTCCTGATGAACCAGCTGATCGAGGATCTTCTGACCTTCTCCCGATGCGGCCGGCAGCGTCTATCCATCCGGAAGCTCGATATGAAGGCCGTGGTCGATCAGGCGCTCCGCATGCAGGATCCGGCCTCGCTGGGCCGATGCGAGATCCGGATCGGGCCCTTGCCCGAGGCCTATGGCGATACAACGCTCACGACCCAGGTCATGGTGAACTTGCTGAGCAACGCCGTGAAGTACTCGCACACGAAGGAGCAGCCCATCATCGAGGTCAGCGGCGTCCGGGGCTCCGATGGATGGAACACCTATCTGGTGCAGGATAACGGCATCGGCTTTGATATGCTCTATGTCGACCGTCTCTTCGCCGTCTTTCAGCGCCTCCACTCGAGCGATGAGTACGATGGGGTCGGCGTGGGACTGGCCATCTGCAAACGAATCATCAAACGCCATGGCGGGGACATCTGGGCGGAATCGGAGCCCGATCGCGGAGCTGCGTTCCGCTTCACGCTGCCTGCAACCGACCCCGGCGAACGCCTCGCTGTGGACGGTCCTTTTGATATGGGAGAGGAATCCGATGACCCCGCGTGAACGCTTCATCGCAGCCCTGGAACGTCGCCCGCTGGAGGGCCGCGTCCCACACTTCGAGCTCGTGTTCTTTCTGACGATGGAGGCGTTCGGCAAGGTCCACTTTTCGCAGCGCCATTATGCGCAATGGGACCAGATGGAGGAGAAGGAGCGCCAGCTCCACCGAAACGAAATGGCGGATCTCTATATCGCCACGGCGGAGCGTTACGAGCACAACGCCATCTTTCTGCACCCGAATCCCGGCTCGCTCGATGAGGTCGTCCGCCTGATCGACTTGATCCGGGACAAGTCCGGCGACCGCTACTTCCTCATGATGCACGGCGACGCCACCTTCGCAATCCCCGGCGGAGCCCACATGGAGGCGTTTGCCATACGCATGGCGGACGAACGGGACAAGGTCCATGCGGAAGCGGCCGCGATGGTGGACCACATGCTCGCGTACGCCGAACAGCTGCGCCGACGGACCAGCCTCGACGGCTTCGCGCTATGCTCCGATTACTGCCTGAACACGGGACCGTTCCTGAGCCCGCGCCAGTTCTCCGAGTTCGTCACGCCCTATCTGGCGCGGCTGCTGCAGGGCGAACGGGATCTCGGCTTCTATACGATCAAACACACCGACGGCAATATCATGCCGATCCTCGATCAGCTCGTGCAGGCCAACCCCCACGCGCTCCACTCCATCGATCCCCAGGCGGGCGTCGATATCGCCGAGGTCAAACGGCTGGTCGGGGACCGTGTCTGCCTGATCGGCAACGTCAACTGCGGCCTCCTCGACTCCGGTACCGAGGAGGAGGTCGTCGAGAACGTTCGGTACTCGCTGCGCCATGGGATGCCGGGATACGGCTATATCTTCTCCACGAGCAACTGCGTCTACACTGGGATGCGGTTGAGAAGCTACGAGCTGATGCTCGATACGTGGCGGCAGTACGGCAACTATCCCGCTGGCTGAACCGGCTCGTATCTGACCGAGCGGGATGGGGCAGGCGCACCGACCTGCCCCAATCAGCCTGGCTAATCGAGCATCGCGGCCGGGTCGCCGTGAAGCGGCGGCAGGGGCGCGGGTCGAACCGTTGCACCGCCTTCCTCGTAGCTCTCCATCGCGGCCCATGTATACTCCAGGGCCGCCAGTGCGTCGCGCCCTGAGGCGCGGAGCGACTCGAGCGGCACTCCGTTCGTTATATCCTCGAGGAACGCGTGGATGCGGCGCGGGAAGGTCGCCCCGAAGTCCGTAATGCCCGTGTTCATGACGATGGGCTCATTGGAACCGCCTCCGGGGCGTTCCGCGTTGCCCGCCGCGTTGGGATCGGGCGACGGCCAGTAGGTCAGCTTCTCGATGCAGTTCTCGATGCAGAAGGTGCCCCGCGTGCCGGCGACTTCCAGGCTCCACCAACCGCCCAGGCCGTAGGTCGCGTCGCCCCGCTGGCTCAGGAGATAGCCGACGCAATCGTTGGCGAAGCGCACATGGATGCTCACGGTCGAGAGCATGGTGTCCTGTTCCTTCCGCCGGAACCAGGGCCGGTTGACGAAGGCCTGAACGTGGGTGACATCGCCGCAGAAATGCCGCATCACGCTGAAGGGATGGGAGAGGAACGCCTTGAAATGGGCGTAGGGGAACCCCCACCACCGGGAGTTGCGGTTGGCGCCGTAGACCCCTTCGCCCGCCGAGAAGCCCATCTTGTGGAGACAGTAGACGAGCTCGCCCACATGCCCCTGACGGATGTACTCCATCGCCTTCTCGGCCGGCGGCGTGAAATAGTGGTTCAGGTTACAGCCGAGATAGACGCCTCTGTCGGCGGCGAAGCCGACCATCTGCCGCGCCTCGCCCACATCGTTCGACAACGGCTTCTCGACGAGGACGTGTTTGCCGGCATCGATCGCCTGCATAGCCGGCTCATAGTGCCAGCTTCCGTTTTCGTAGCCGCCAGTGGTCACGTCTACGATGTCCAGATCCTCGTTCCCCAGCATCTCCTGCAGCGAGCCGTAGGCCCGAACGCCGTATTTCTCCGCCGCGGCATCTGCCCTGTCCTTGACCACGTCGCACACGGCGACGAGATCGGCGAGATCGTCCGCAGCGTGCGCGGCAGCGTGCTGCATCCCGATCCCTCGTATCCCTACGATCCCGACTTTGAGAGCCATTGCCCCTTCCTTTCCGTTATGCGTCTCTGGCTGCGCCGCCCGCACGATCCCGTCCGACGGCCCTATCGTCTACCCCCGCGCCTTAGCCTGCAGCTTGGCCGCCTCTCCCGGGTTGCCGATGTGGAGCGTGTCATAGGCCTGCTGCGAACTCTTGAAGGGGCCGATCCCTTCGACCCCGTGCCAATCGCCCTGGTGGTGCATCGGGTTCGGCAAGCCGGTCTCCGCCTCCCTCCGGGCGATCCACGCATCCATCCGCGCGCGAAGATACGCGACGACATCGGGTTGGGCCTCGGCCAGGTTCACGTTCTCGTCCGGGTCCTGCACAAGGTTATAGAGCTCCACCGGAGGTTTGAAATGGAAGTCCGGCTCGAGCGCAACCATGAGCTTCCACTCCGGGGTTCGCCAGCCGTGCTTGCGCATCCATGTACATTCCGTGATGTAGATCTCCGTCTCGTGCGAGGCCGTTTCTCCCCGGGCCAGCGGCATGAGGCTGGTCCCATCGAAGGCGTCGGGAGCGTTGATACCGGCGAGGTCCAGGACCGTCGGCGTCAGATCCGGGTGACGGGAGTATCCCCTGACCCTGCGGCCCGACGGAACCCGCCCAGGATAGCGGAGGATCAGCGGGACATGGAGGACGCAGTCGTAGATACCGTGATGATCGAACCAGCATTCGTGGTCGTAGAGGGTCTCGCCGTGGTCGGCGGTGATCACCACGATGGTCTCATCGAGGATGCCCCGGGCCTCGAGCGCGGTGAAGAGCGTCTGGATCGCCGAGTCCATATAGGCGACCGCGCCGTCGTACTGAGCGATCACGTAGTCCTTGTCGCTGATCCCCGGCGGCATCCAGGCCGCGAAGTAATCGCAGAAGGGTTTGAAGCTCATCACGGGATCCATGGACCGATTCGTCGGGTCGCATTCATCGCCATGATAGAACATCCGTTCGAAAGGCGCGGGCGGCAGATAGGGGGAGTGCGGATCCATGTGCCTGAGGAAGAGCAGCCAGGGCTTCTCCTGAGCGAGGAGCCGCTCCAGTTCCGGAATGGCGGTGCGGTTGAGGCACTCGGCCTTGGGCGATCGTCCCGAATCGTCCGGCCCCCAGCCCGGGAAACTCAGATAGGTATCGAAGCCGCGCGAGGCGGGGTTGCCCTCGAAGCCGACGCTGGTCGTCGTATAGCCCGCTTCCTCGCGAAGGATCTCCGCCAGCGTTCGGATCTCCGAGCGCATCGGGCCGCGATGGCGCAGAGCGACAACCTGTGTTCCGAAGCAGTCGCGGCCGGTCAGCATGCCGGCATAGCCGCTCGTGGTCGGAATATGCGGGCTGATATGCTTCTCGAAGAGGGTCCCTTCGGCAGCCACGCGATCGATATGGGGCGTGGTCAAACGGTTATAGCCGTAGCAGCTCATGTTCCGGGCGCTGAGCGAGTCGATACCGAGAAAGAGGATGTTGGGCTTCTTGCCGCCCGTGCCGCTGTCCGCCATTGAGGATACTCCTTATCGTTGTCCTGCGGGCGTTCCGGTTCCGGGTTCGGCGCCGAACGTCCTCTTCTCAGGTTCCCGTTCCGCCCTCTCTTCTCCTCCTGCATTCCGCACGTCGCGAGGCCCGAATCTCGGCCAAAGCGTGCGCCGAAACCGAACGCATCTGCGTACAGGAACGTGGGAGCGATGTTCGCACCATACAGGATGTTCGACGAATCCATCCAGGGAGGCGTGGCGATGACTCTCTACACGATCGGGTATTCGGGTAAATCCGCTGAGGAGTTCTACGAGACCCTGCGGAAGGCGGGGGTGCGCAAGGTGATCGATATCCGGCTGCACCCCTCGGGTCAGCTCGCGGGATTCGCCCAGCAACGGGATCTGCCCTATCTGCTGGATCGCCTTGTCGACGGCTGTGTCTATGAATATCGGCTGGATTTCGCACCGACGCCCCAGATGCTCAAAGCCTACCGGGACGGCGGCACATGGGAGTCCTATATGGCGGCCTTCGAGGGCTTGATGGACGAGCGGGGCATCGCGGATGGGCTGTCGCCGGACGGTTTCGACGGGGCGTGTCTGCTCTGCAGCGAGCCGTCCCACAACCACTGTCACCGGGGCATCATCGCGGCGCGCATGGAGCGAGCCTGGCCGGACTGCCGCTTCACCCACCTCTGAGCCGAGGCCGGCGGCCAGGGCGTTCTATCGAGGGGCTCGGCGCCGAAGCGTCTTGCCCGGCCGTGCGCCCGTGGGCTTGCCGTCGGCTACCACCGGCACACCGTTGATCAGCACGTAGTCGATCCCCTCCGCATACTGGTGCGGCTCCCGGAAGGTCGCCCGATCGGTGACGGTGTCCGGGTCGAAGACGACGAGATCAGCCCACATGCGCTCCCGGATCAACCCTCGATCCTCGATCCGAAACGTCACGGCCGGGAGGGACGTCATCTTCCGAACGGCGTCCTCAAGGCTCAGCACGCCCAGCTCCCGAACATACCGCCCGAGCACGCGGGCAAAGGCGCCGTACCCTCTCGGATGCGGGACATCCTTGCCGAACTCCCGCACGCCGGAGTCGGATCCGATCATCGTGTTCGGATGCTTCAGGAAAACCTGCAGGTCCTCCTCGCCGATCCCATGGAACACGGCGCCGGCGCTCCCCGCCCCGTGCAGGTCGAGAATCAGCTGGATCTGGGCATCCAGGTCATCCTTCCCGATCCGCTGACGTGCCGCCTCGGGGATCGATCGGCCGTTGAGCGCCGGATCCGACTGGCAGGATGTGATGGTGACCCAATCGTAGGTGTCCTTGCCCCGTCCCGCCAGAGCGGCCTTCATCTCCTCGACGATCGTCCCCTTCTGCTGCGGGTCGGCGAGGCGGGCTCGGTACCCATCGGCTCCCCCAACCCGCGCCCACTGCGGCAGAAGCTGGGACAGCGTCGTGCTGGATGCCGTGTAGACATACTGATCCTGGGTTATATCGAGTCCGCGCGCGCGGGCGCCAGCGATGACGCCGAGGATCTCGGCCGCGCGACCCCAGTTGTTGTTGCCGCTCAGCTTGATGTGGGAGACCTCGCACCGGACGCCGGCCCCCTCGGCAACGGCGAACACCTCGGCCAGAGCGGCCAGGATCGCGTTGCCTTCGCTGCGCATGTGGCTGGTGTAGATGCCGTCATACCTTGCGACGACTCTGGAGAGCTCGATTAGCTCCTCCGTCGTACCGAAGACCCCCGGCTGATAGATCAGCCCGGTCGACATGCCGAGCGCTCCCGCGCGCATGGCCCGATCGACGAGGCCCTTCATCTTGTCCATCTCGGCGTCGGTCGGCCGCCGAGAGAACGAACCGCCCATGGCTCGGCCCCGTACCGTCCCATGACCGATCAGCGAGGCTACGTTCGGCGCGATGCCGATGCGATCCAGAACCCCGAAGTACCGGCCCAGATCGGAACGGGACTCGCCGCAGTTGCCCAGGATTATGGTAGTCACGCCCTGCCGGATGAAGTTCTCCGCAAGCGGGAGCCGTTCGATATCCTCCCCGTGCGTATGGACGTCGATGAACCCGGGCGCCACGATCTTGCCCCGGGCGTTGACCTCGATTCGCCCCGGACCGAGGCGCTGGCCGATCGCCGCGATGCGGCCCCTTCGGACTCCGATATCGGCGCGGAACGGAGGGTTCCCAGCTCCGTCGAGCACCCGACCGTCCCGGACGACGAGATCGTAGCGGGGCGGCGGAGGCATCGGTAGGGTTAGCAGTGAGGCGGCCAGCATATCGTTCAGCATACACCATGAAGGTAGATCGAAGGCTAGCCCGACCCGTCGATTTCGCTGCATTCTATGGCGAAGATTCCTGATCGAGGGTTGCAGCCAGGCGCCCTGCCGCCTCGTGTGTTTCTTGACGGGGCCGATATAATCGTTGCATGGTGCAGCGACCGCGCGGATCCCGCGTCCCCTTTCGAGCCATCGTCATCGGCGTCGCGCTGATTCCGGCCAACATCGTCTGGTGCGTCCTGATGGAACGGGTCGACGGGCGGGCGTTCAGCACGACGGCGTCGATCTTCTTCACCGCAGTCGTGACGCTATTGGCCGTGGTCGTCGCCAATGCCGGGGTTCGGCGCGTTCGGCCCGAGAAGGCGCTGGCCCAGGGCGACCTGCTCGTCATCTACAGCATGGTCGCCATCGCCACCGCTATGGCCGGCATCGACTGGGGTATGCCGCTCCTCACCCTTATCGGGCACGGCTTCTGGTTCGCTAACCCCTCCAACGGTTGGGAGCGGGCGTTCCACGCTTTCCTGCCCCGGTGGCTTACCGTCAGCGATCGGAACGCGCTGGCCGGCTACTACCTCGGCGCCTCCAGCCTCTATCGGCCCGAGAACGTCCTCCCGTGGCTGATCCCCATCGCCTGCTGGACCGCCTTCATCATGGCCCTTCTCTGGGTGATGGCCTGCCTCAACACGCTCGTGCGAGCGCGCTGGACCGATAAGGAACGCCTGACCTATCCCATGGTTCATCTGCCGGTCGCGATGACGGCGCCGGACGGCGGTTTGTATCGGTCCCGGCTATTCTGGATCGGCTTCGGCCTGGCGGCGTTCCACAGCCTGATCAACGGGCTGCATCAGCTCTATCCCGCGATCCCTCCGTTCACCTTCAACAACTTCGACGCCGGCCAGTGGTTCCCGTCGCGCCCCTGGAACGCCATCGGCTGGACGCCTCTGGCGATCTTCCCGTTCATCGTCGGTCTCGGCTATCTGCTGCCCGTGGATCTCCTGTTCAGCTGCTGGTTCTTCTTCCTGTTCTGGCGCCTCGAGAAAGTCGGTTCGAGCGCCCTCGGCTATGCGGCCGAGCAGCCGAAGTTCCCCTATATCGATGAGCAGATGTTCGGGGCCTACATGGCGGTCGTCGTGATCGCCCTCTACGCGGCGCGCCACGACCTCGCCGCGATCATCCGGCAGGCGTTCAGCCGCTCTGGTACGACAGTTGCGCCCGATGAGCCGATGAGCTATCGCACGGCCATCCTCGGCTCGCTGGCCGGGCTCGGGTTCCTAACCGGTTTCTCCTATCTAGCCGGTATGCCCGTATGGCTCGGTGTGCTGTTCTTCTTCGTCTATTTCGCCATAGCGATGGCCATCTCGCGGATGCGGGCTGAGCTGGGACCCCCCACGCATGACCTCCATTTCATCGGCCCGGATCAATCCCTGACGACGATCCTCGGCACCCAGCAGATGAACGGCCCCACGCTCGGGACCATGACCCTCTACTACTGGTTCAACCGGGCCTACCGCTGCCATCCGATGCCCATCCAGCTCGAAGGCCTCAAGATGGCCAGCCAGACCCGCACATCGGCCCAGAGCCTGTTCGTCGCCATGGGCATTGCGGCCTTCGTGGGGGTGCTGGCGACCTTCTGGGTCACGCTCCATGTTTCGTATAAGCTGGGTGCGGCCGCGCGGATCACCGGCTGGGGTTCTCTTGGGTATGGCCCCGAGGCCTACAACCGCCTGGCCGGCTGGCTCGCGACCCCCCTCAAGCCCAACGTCGCGGGTATCTGGGCGATGGTCGTCGGCTTTGCGATTGCCGGCGCGTTGATGATCGCGCGAATGGCCGTTTTCGGCTGGCCCCTGCACGCCCTCGGCTTCGCCATTTCGGGCGGATGGTCCATGATGTGGGCGTGGCTGAGCCTTTTTGTCGCGTGGGTTCTCAAGAGCCTCGTCCTCCGGTACGGCGGGCTCCGAGGCTATCGCAACGGCCTTCCCTTCTTCTTCGGCATCATCCTGGGCGACTTCGTCGTCGGAGGGAGCTGGACGCTGCTCGGCCTTCTCTTTGACATCCCCATCTTCAGCCTCTGGAGCGGCTGAGGCGGGAGGCCTGTCGGTTAGCGTACGGTAAAGGGGAGGATCGCCCGAGCCCGATGCTCCATAGGCCCGCAGACGGCGACGACTCGGGCCTCATGCGGACCCCGTTTCAGCCCCGCCGCCTCGAGGCGCAGCTCCCCGCCCGGTTGGCACGACGCGACTCGCCGACCGTCCACGTAGAGTTCGAAGCGGACCGCCCGGGCGCCTGTGGCTTTCGGGGTCAGCGAGGCCGACGCCCTCAACGCCGCTCCCGGTTTGAGCCCTTCCACGGACACCGATATCCTGGGCGCCCACGGCGCACAGAGAGGATCCCCCACGAGGAGCTGCTGATAGGGGCCGGCGACCGATTGGTAGAACGCCTCGACCAGCGTTGCGCCCGAGGCGTAATGCACGTGCAGAAAGGCCGTCGGAAACTTGGCCTGGAGATTATAGGGCTCGGTCACCGTGCCCGAGGAACCGGCCGCTCCATGACGGATCCACTCGCTGAGGAGCGTCTGCCCTCCGCCGGTCATCACGCCGGCGGCGCTCGTCAGATGGTCGCAGAAAGCCCCCGGCAGGATCCGGCTCTTGCTCGAGGCCCAATCGAACGTCGCGATCCCCACGACCGCACCCGCCACATCGTCCCGCCCGGACGGGAGCGTTCCTTTCTGGATCTCGGCCCGGACCCCGAGCCTTCGGAGCGCTTCTCGCGCGGGCGCGAACGCCCAGGTTCGAGGCCCCGTGCGCGCTCGATCGTCCGACTCCATGAAATAGACCGTGCCCTTCGGGCTGGAACTGTCGGCGGCAACGCTCCGTTTCAGACACGCGAGCGCCTCGGCTTCGGTGTTGGCGTACGGTCCGACGTAGCCGAGCATCGCCGAGAGGAGGACCCGCGTGTCGCCGATACCCCAGCGCTTCGATCCATGGAACGGAATCGTCCGCTGGATGATCACCGGGTTGGAGCGCATCCGGGACACGAGTTCTCGATAATCGGATCGCTGCCTCAGCGACCGGAGATCAGGATCCGCCTCCGTGTGCGTCACGTCGAACCAGCCCGCGTTCACCGCCTGTTCCAGGGCGCGGATGGCGCCAGCCGCATCGCCGGTCACGGCCCGCAGGCAAGCCAGATCGTAGAGCAGCTCCGGCAGCGCCGGGTGTCGCTTCGCCAGCCTTTCGGCGGCTGCGGCCGCTCTGGCCGTCTGCCGCTGGGTCTCCGTCGGGTCCTTCGCTGCGTTGGCAGCGGCTACGGCGGTCTTCAACTCGGTCTGCAGCGCCCGATCCTCGTCGGTCCATGGGCGCGCGGCGGCGCGCGTGGTACGATCCCGGTAGTAGCCGTTGGCGTCCATGTCAAGGTAGGCGGCGTTCCCGGCCATCGCCAGTTCATAGAGATAGGTGAGGCCGGTGAGCGACGCAGGCTGCGTGATATAGTGCGGCAGGGTCTTGCCCGCCATGTCTGCGCTCACGTCGACCGCATAGGGAAATCCGGCCGAATAGGCGACGCACTCGATCTGCCCCTCGAGCCCCCGCTCCTTGATCGTCCGGAGGATCGGCGAGAGAATCGACCGCCGCAACTCGACCGCTGGTATCGTGCCGCCCTTCGGTACGCCGCGCAGTGTGAGGATATTCCCTGCGGGGACGCTTCGGAGCGACGCGTAGAGCCGGGCCACGGAGACCGAGGCCGGATCGTCACCATTGACCACGAGCAGAAGGTTCTCGGGGCCCGGCGAGCCGACGCCCCTTGAGCCCAAGCCGAGCATCAGCGCGAACGCGACGAGGAGCCTTCTCATAACCGTCCATCTTCCCTGTTCGTCGAGGAACTTCCTTCGTACTGCCGCAGGATGGCCCTGCAGGATTCGCCTTGCGAGGATGTCGAACTAACGGTGATCACAGGATGCATGGTCGGATGGCGGCGCCAACGCCCGCCCGACCACATCCTCCATGGAGGCCCCATTGCCCGTCGGGATCGATGCCAACCGTGTGCGCCGAGCCGTCGTCCTAGCGGCCGGCCGGGGCACGCGGCTGGGCCATCACACCGCGGCATGCCCCAAGCCGCTCCTCGACGTTGCCGGCCGCCCGCTCCTCGAATGGATCCTGCTCGGGCTCCGGGGCGCCGGCGTCGCCGAGGCGATCATCGTCATCGGCTATCTCGGAGAGCAGATCCGGGAGCGTTTCGCCGATGGCGCCCCCCTTGGCCTTCGGCTCGCCTACGCCGTGCAGGAGAAGCCCAACGGCACCGGAGCGGCGTTTCTTCTGGGCAGGGAGTTCGCGGGGACCGAACCGGTCTTCATGTCGTTCGGCGACATCCTGACCGACTTCGGCCACTATGCGGCTGTGGCCGATGACTATGCCGCCAGCCCCTGTGCGGCCGTCATGGGGATCAATCCGATGGAGGACGTGCGCGCCGGCGCCTCTGTGGTCCGCGAAGGCCGTAGAGTGATCGGCATCGTGGAGAAACCGGACAGGCGGGGTCCTCTGCGAGGCTGGAACCAGGCGGGCGTGTCGATCTTCGGTCCGCAGATATGGCCGATCCTCGCGAATCAAGGCCCGTCGGCGCGCGGGGAGATCGAGCTCACGGAGGGTCTCGCCGCAATGATCGCACAGGGCGAGACCGTTCGGGCCGTCGAGTTCAACGGATACTGGTCGGACATCGGGACCCCCGATGCCCTGGACGAAGCTCGGGGGCGGTGGGGATCGGGCTGTGCGATAAAGGAGGACGTTGGATGATTCCGATTGTTGCGCTGTGCGCGGTTCTGGCCGCCGGGCCCGCTGCCGACGAACCCGTCTGGACGAACGCCTCCGCCCTCACCATCGAAGGCCGAGGACCCATTTCTGCGGCCGAACCGTTCGTGCGATTCCCCGAGACGCTGCGCGCGACGATGCCCCGATCGGTCGCCGGTCTGAGCGTCCATTCCGCCGGCCTTGCGATCCGATTCCGCACCGCCGCATCGGAGATCCACGTCCGCTGGTCGCTCACGAGCCTCTCGCTGGACATGCCGCACATGCCCGCAACCGGGGTCAGCGGCCTGGACCTCTACCGTCGGGAACCGGACCGGGGTTGGCGCTATATCGGCACCGGTCGGCCCTCCCAACAGCAGGATAACACGGCTGCGTTCAGCGTCGGTCCGGGAGGAGCGCGGGAATACCGGCTGTACCTGCCCCTGTACAACGGCGTGAGCTCGCTCGAGATCGGCGCAGCCGCCGGTGCGGCCCTGGAACCGGTCGCCCCGACCCCGCCCGAGGGCCGGATCGTCTACTACGGCACCTCGATCGCTCAGGGCGGCTGCGCTTCGCGGCCCGGCATGGCCCATCCCACGATCCTCGGTCGGATGCTGGAACGGGAGGTGGTCAACCTCGGCTTTTCCGGCTCAGGCCGCATGGATCCCGAAGTCGCCGCGGCCATCGCCGACCTACGCGCCGCCGCCTACGTCATCGATTGCCTCTGGAACATGACCGACGCAGAGGTTACGGCCCGGCTCCAACCGCTGGTACAGGCGTTGCGTAAGGCGCATCCCAAGACGCCGATCGTGTTCGTGGGCCAATCCCATTACGTCCCCGAGGCTCATCCCACCTCCATCAGCCGCACGCAGGCCGAGGCGGTGCGCGCCCTACGGCAGGAAGGGGTCCCGGGGCTGTATCTGATCGATGGCGCCGGCCTCCTCGGCGATGACGGGGAAGGCACCGTCGACGGTTGCCATCCTACCGATCTGGGCATGATGCGCCATGCGACAGCGCTGGCGCCCAGACTCCGCGCCATCCTCGATGGGAAGGGCGGGGGGATGGTCCAGTGACGTTGACGACGCCAGCGCCCGGTTCGCCGACTCGACGGGGCGGTTTCTCAGCCTCCCTCCGGACTGCCAATCGACCATCCCTGGCCGTAGACCGATGGACGCTCGCCAACCCGCCACTCAGCGGCCGGCGATTCACCTGCGCTCATCGTGCGGATGTGTCCAGGATGAACCGCGCGCTCAGCGCTTCCAGCACATCGAAGGTGTTTATCCATGGCACGCGCAGGGCCTTGCATACGTCGGGGATCTTAACCGTCTTCATGGATTTTGGGGCGGACACCTCTTGCGTAACGAGCGTGTATCCCCTGGCAAGAGCATACGAGATGAGGCGCGCATCGGCTTTGCGGAGAAACTCGCTACGAGCAGCCGGGGTGAACCGGGTCTGAGCGTATACCCAGTTGCCGACCTCTCCCATGCGCGAGTCGTCGTTAGCGTCGAAGAAGCCCGGATTCACGGCCGCCCACTGATTCGCATCCGCATCCTTGAGCTCATCCCTGATGGCCGCGATGCTCAGCACATTCGCGCGTCGACGCTCCAGGAGCAGCCAGTCCCAGAAGGCCGGGCATACCGAGAACGAGTAGTAGCGGTTCTTGGCTTCAATCAAGGTGTTTGTGTCGAAGACGTACCCCATCCGCTAAGCCCCCAGAACAACGGTCGCCATCTTTTGAACGACGCTCGTCTTGCGCGTCCCAAGGAGATCGAACGCTTCGCTGTAGAGCGTCCGGCCTGAAAGGGTGCTCAGAAGCACCTCGCGCACAAAGCGCTTTCCGAGGCTGATCCCGGCGGCGTTGTACCAGTTGCCGCCGCCCCCACCGGCCGTCTCCTTGCGCGCATCGAACTCGGCCTGAAAGCGAGCGCGGGCTCGCTCCAGCTCTTCCTCGGAGATCAACTCAAGGCTCCTGGCTCGGAAGAGCGCCGCAAGGCTGCTGACACGCAGCTCCTCCGCGATCCGCCTGACATTGTTCTCTGCGGACTCCGGGCTGCGCCACGCCCGCCGCATCTCCTCCTCGGGCATCAGAATCTCTGCCGCAACGCGGTTGCAGAACCGCTCTGTTGGGTCGGCAGGCTCGCCGAACCAGTCGCCATCGGGAATGGCCGATGCGCCCAACCACAGGTGGACACACTCGTGCGCGATCGTGAAGACCTGTGAGGCCGGCCAGTCCTTGCCGTTCACAAAGATGAACGGGGCGAACCGGTCAGCCAGTGCGAAGCCTTTGAACTCCTCGCGATAGAGTGTGCGCTTCGTGGCCGAGCGAGCGTATCCCTTCCGAACCACAGTGATCCGACTTTCGTCCAGACGCTCGATCATCCACAGGGGCGACTCGGCCATGTGCCGGACCTGACGCCGCTCGGAGGG
>JAANMX010000275.1_pt1 | contig 69687 bp, 55 predicted proteins | sample 7279681 | NCBI WGS metagenome assembly JAANMX01 (sample SAMN14094542, study PRJNA606508) | bioreactor metagenome | isolation source: A lab-scale SPAN reactor treating ammonium-rich wastewater day 351 | place: Ireland: Galway | collected 2018-01-01
GATGTACCCGTCGCTGATGCCGGCCGCCTTGACCGTGGCCGTGATCGCGTCCCGCAGCTGCTCCCTGGTGATCGGAACTTCGAGCTTGATCGCGCGAGCGCTCTCGAACAGCCGATCGACGTGGGCCGCCAACCGGAACACCTTGCCGCCGTAAACGCGGATGCCCTCGAAGACGCCGTCGCCGTACAGCAGGCCGTGATCGTAGACGCTGATCTTCGCGTCCGCCTTCTCGACGATCGTGCCGTTGATCCAGACCTTGGCGGTCATGATGTTAGTCCGTCCCCGGAACCAGGACTGGGGGCGACTCGGCCTTGATGCGCCCTTCCGCGATGCGAACCACGCGGTCGGTTTCCTCGGTCAGCTCGAGGTTATGAGTCACCATGATGATAGTGAGGGCGTCGGCGCCGTTCAAGTCGCGCAGCAGGCGGACGATCTGCCCGCCGGTGGCCGCGTCGAGGTTGCCGGTCGGCTCGTCCGCGAGGAGGATGCGCGGGCGGTTAATCAGGGCGCGGGCGATGGCGGCGCGCTGCATCTCCCCGCCGGACAGCTCGCGCGGCCTGTGCCTGAGGCGATGCCCCAGCCCGACCCGGTCGAGCAACTCCGTCGCCCGGCGGCGCAGCGTGCGGCGACGGGCGAACCACCCGAGGACCGAGTGGTTGATCATCTGCGGCATCAGGACATTCTCGAGCGTGTTGAGTTCCGGGAGCAGATGGTAGAACTGGAAGATGAACCCGAACGTCCCGTTGCGCAGCTGATCGCGTTCGCGCGTCGGGAGGTTGTCGATGCGCCGGTCGCGCAGGTACACGGCCCCGTGGTCCGGCCGGTCGAGTGTCCCGAGCAGGTGGAGCATCGTGCTCTTGCCCGACCCGGACGCGCCGATGACGCTGACGAACTCGCCCTCATGCACCTCCAGATCCAGGCCGCGCAGCACCTCGACCTTCTCGGCGCTCTTGCGGTAGACCTTGTGCAACTCGACCGCGCTGAGCAGGGGAACAGAATCGAGCATGGCTCTGGCATCCTTTCCGCAATGGCTTGCCCCTCACCCCCCGGCGCCCTCTCCCACCAGGGGAGAGGGGGAAGCAACTCACTCGTACCGCAACGCCCTGACCGGGTGGAGCATGGCGGCGCGCAGCGCGGGCAGCACGCTGGCGAAGATGGCGATCGACACCGCCCCGACGTTCACCAGGAAGACGCTCCACCCCTGGATGTCGGTCGGGATCTCATTGAAGTAGTACACGTCGCGCGGGAAGATGTCCGAGCCGGTCAGTCGGGACAGGAAGTATTCCACGCCGTTGATGTTCGTCGTCAATAACAACCCGAGGGCGCTCCCGAGGCCGGTCCCGACCAGGCCGAGGAGCAGGCCGTACCCGAGGAAGATCTTCATCACCCCCCAGTGCGACGCCCCGAGCGCCTTGAGGATGCCGATGTCGCGCGTCTTCTCCGCGACGATCATGCTGAAGATCGCCAGGATGCCGAACCCGGCGACGGCGATGATCAGGAACAGCAGGACGTTCAGCAGCCCCTTCTCAATCGAGATCGCCTGCAGCAGGGGGCTCTGCTTGCCCTCCCACGTCTCGATCTGGACGCGGTGGGCCGCCACGTCTTGCCGGAACAGCTTCCGCAGGGCGGCCACCACCGCCGGGCCGTCGGCCGGATCCTTCAGTTTCATCTGGATGCTGGTGACCCGATCCTGCATCGTCCGCAGGTGCTGCAGGTAATCGAGCGGGACGAACACGTAGTTGCTGTCGTACTCGCTCATCTCCGACTTGAAGTAGTCCACAACGAGGAAGCTGTCGTACACCGGAGCGAGGCGCTGGCCGCTGACGGTGGTGATGACGATCTGGTCGCCCGGGTGGAGGAGGTAGTGCTCGGTCGCCTTGCCGGTTTCGTCCTTGAGGCGGAAGCTGGCGATGAGGTTGCCGACGATCGCTCCGCGCGGCAGCTTGATCTGGCTCGGCGGGGGGGCCGGCGGGGGCGGCTCGCCGGGAGCCTGGACCTGGCGCGGCACCTCGCGCAGCTGGCGGAGCTGGCGCAGCTCGAACCGGCGTTTCGCCTCGGCTGGCACGTCGAACGACGGTTTCGCCTTGCTCTTCTGGTGGACGAAGTTCTCCCGGACGCCGCCGAGCAGAGCCCGCGATTCCATGTCGATGCCGACCAGGCGAATCGGCCGCGTCATCAGCTCGCCGTTGGGCATGTGGAACTGGAGCATGGCGAACGCCTCCAGGGTGGGGCTCATCGCCTCGATCCGGTCCCGCAGGAACGGGTCGCTCTTGATCCGGGCCATCTTGCCGGCCGGGTCGGCGAATCCTTCGAGCGTGGTCGCCTCGATCAGCACGTCCGACAGCAGGCTGTGCAGCCGCTCGCGCAGCTTGGTGCTGAAGCCACTCATGACGCTGTTGACCACGATCAGCGTCGCCACCCCCAGCAGGACGCTGACGATGCAGGCCAGCGCCAGGTAGCGGGTCAACAGATACCGCCAGCAGAGCAGCAGCTTGTACAAGACTCTCCTCCGTGAGAGCTAATCGCAGAAACCCAGAAGGGCCACAGATAAACGCAGATGAACACCGATCATCTTCCGATCGGCGTACCCGGTCGTTCCCAAAAACAACTCCTCATTCCGATCCGTGTTGATCTGTGTTCATCTGTGGCTGTTGCTTTTCCTCTGGGTCGCTGTGGTTCGTTTATCCCTTCTCCGGTCGCAGCAGCGGGAACAGAATGACGTCCCGGATCGTCTGCGTGTCGGTCAGCAACATGACGAGACGGTCGATGCCGACGCCGAGCCCGCCCGCGGGCGGCATCCCGTGCCGCAGGGCGCGGACGAAGTCCTCGTCCATCTTCGCCATCGACTCCTCCTCCGGCAGCCCGGCCAGCTGCTGGCGGAAGGTCGCCTCCTGGGTGAGCGGATCGTTCAGCTCGGTGTAGGCGTTCGCCAGTTCCATCGACTGCACGTACAGCTCGAAGCGCTCGGCAAGGGCCGGGTTGTCACGCTTGCGCTTCGTCAGCGGGCACAGCGTCGCCGGGTAGTCGTACACGAAGATCGGCCCGGCCAGGTGCGGCTCGACGCGCTCCTCGAACAGATGATGCACGATCACGTCCGGGTGCAGCTGATCGACCGTCAGCTTCGCCTGGCCCGCCAGCCGCTCCAGGTCGCCGGGCCGGGCGGCACGGCGGACCCCCGCAGCGTCGTCCATCGCCACGCCGACGTGCTCCGCGAACAGCTCGCCGTAGGTGCGCCGCTGCCAGCGCGCGAAATCGACCGTACTCGGGCCGTAGGTCAGGTGCTTGCGCCCGTCCGGGTACAGCTCCGCGACGCACGCCTTCACCATCGCCTCGGTCAGGTCCATCATGCTCTTGTAGTCGCCATACGCCTGGTACAACTCAAGCATGGTGAACTCGGGGTTGTGCCGCGCGTCGATGCCCTCGTTGCGGAACACCCGGCCGATCTCGTACACCCGCTCGACCCCGCCGACCAGCAGTCGCTTGAGATGCAGCTCCAGGGCGATGCGCAGGTACAGGTCGATGTCGAGGGCGTTGTGGTGCGTGACGAACGGCCGGGCTGCCGCTCCGCCCGCGATGGCGTGCAGCGTCGGCGTCTCGACCTCGACGAACCCCTGCCCGTCGAGGAACGACCGGATGCGGCGCACCACCTTGATTCGCTTCATCGCTCGGTCGAACGTCTCGGGGTTGTAGATCAGATCGAGGTAGCGATGCCGCAGCCGGTACTCGATGTCCTCCATGCCGCCCCACTTGTCGGGGTGCGACTCCAGCGACTTGCCGAGGAAGTACAGGCTATCGGCGAAGATCGTCAGTTCGCCGGTGCGCGTCTTCCCAAACGTCCCCTCGACGCCGAGCAGATCCCCGAGGTCGAGATTCTGGGCCAGGCTCCACCCGAGCGCCCCGACCTGCTTCTGTCCGGCCATCACCTGAATGCGGCTCGACCAGTCCACGAATTCGGCCGCCTCGTGCTTGTCCGTCTGCTGGCTCTTCGTCTGCCGCGTGACCGGGCGCCCGGACCAGTCCACGATGTCGAGGAAGTGGACCTTCCCGCCAAGGCGCCGGGAGACGATCCGGCCGGCGGCGCGGACGCGCAGCAGCGGGGTCGCCTCGGGGTTCAGGGCGCGGATCGCCTCGATCGGCTGGTGCCCGTCGAAGCGCTGGCCCCACGGATCGATGCCCAGCTGTTCAATCGCGCGCAGCTTGTCGAGTCGGCTGGCCTCGTAAACGGTTGGGGTGTCTGCCACGGTCGGCTGCTTTCATACTGGAGGACGGCGCAAGGTGATGATCCGATGGAGATGTGGATTCTAGCCGGTGTGGCAAACCTGTCAATCGGCGTTCGGGATGCGGTGGGAGTGGGAAGAAAGGCAAGCAGAGGAAGCCTGGGTGAAAGCGCAAAGCCCACAGGTGGCGGCCCGTGGGCGCCGTGCTGGAGACTTGCCCCACGGGATGCCACCCGTGGGCTTTGCATCTGCGGGCGACCCTCCCGGCCCCGGTGTGGGAGCGCGGGCCGGGTCATGTCTCCGGCCCGTCGTAGACCTCCTCGACGGTCAGGATCATCTGCGCCACCTCGACCAGCTTGCGATTCGTGTCGCGCGCCAGCTTCTGCAGCCGCCGGAACGCGGCTGCCTCGTCCTGGCCGGTACGCTTCATCAGGATGCCCTTGGCGCGCTCGATCAGCTTGCGGTCCTGGATCGCCTGGCGCAGGTTGTCCGCCTCCTTGCGGAGCGCCTGGAACTCCTCGAAGCGGCGCGACACGATCGTGATCGCCGGCTCCAGATCCTTCTGCTTGATCGGCTTGATCAGGTACGCCATCACGTGGTTCGCTCCGGCCCGCTCGATCAGGTCCGGCTCGCTGAACGCCGACACCAGGATCACCGGGATGACCTCGTCCTGGCAGACCTGGCGGGCGGCGTCGATCCCGTCGGTGTCCGGCATCTTGATGTCGGTGATGATCAGATCCGGCCGGCGGACCCGGCACCGGGCGACCAATTCGGCCCCGGTCTGGGCGGCGCAAACGACCTCGTGACCGAGCAGCGGCAGGATCTCGCGGTAGAAGTCGAGCATGCGCGGCTCGTCGTCCGCGACGGCGATCTTGAGGGAACGGCTCATGCCTTCTTCCTCGGTAAGGTGATGACGATTTCGGCACCCCGGGAGGCCGCCCCCAGAGCGTCCCCGGCCGGCGGGCCGCCGACGACGATGCGGCCCCCGTGGGCCTCGACGATCCGTTTCGCGATCGCCAGCCCCAGCCCGGTGCCCTGCGTCTTGGTCGTGAAGAACGGCTCGAACACGCGCGCCTGCTCGGCCGCCGGGATGCCGGGGCCGTTGTCGCGCAGGGCCACGCACAGCCCCCGGTCGCCGTTCAGCCCGGCCGGCGACCAGACGGCCCGAATCTCGACCGGGTCCGGGCAAGCGCTCATCGCATTATCCAGGACGTTGCGGAATACCTGTTCGAGGGCAAGCGGGTCCACGTCGCACGCCAGATCGGCGCCGCTCGTCTCCTGCGTCAGGACGGCGACCCGATCCTTGCGCGCGGCCAGGCCGGTCCACGTCTCCTCCAGCAGGGTGCCCAGGTCGGTGCGCTCCCGCTTCAGCTTGATCGGGGCCGCGTACCCGCGCACCTCCTCGTACAGGTAGTGCAGCCGGTCCTGCGCCTTCTGGATGTCCATCACCAGGGCGAGCAGCTCGGGCCGGTCCTCGACGCGCAGCGTGAGCAGTTCCAGGCACGCCTGACTCTGCTGCAGGGCGTTGCGGCTCTCGTGGGCCAGCCCGGTCACCATCTGGCCGATGGCGGCGAGTCGCTCCGCCTGGCGCAGCCGCTCCTCCGTCTCCTTGCGCCAGGTGATGTCGCGGATGGCGCTGGAGACGAGCACCCCTTCGTCCGTCTGCAGCGGGCTGAGACTGGCCTCGACCGGGAATTCGGTTCCGTCCTTGCGCCGGCCGTACAGCTCGCGCCCGGCCCCCATCGCCCGCGCCAGCGGGTCGGCGAAATAGCGGGCGCGTTCCTCGACGTGGCGGGCGCGCAGCCGCTCGGGGATAAGCAGCTCCACCAGCTGCCCGCGCAGCTCCTGGCGGGTGTAGCCGAACAGTTCCTCCGCCTTGGTATTGACGAGGACGATCTCGCCGCGGGCGTTGACGATGACCATCGCGTCGGGGGCCGAGTCGAGGAGCCGGCGATAGCGCTCCTCGGCCCGCTGCCGCTCGCGTCGCCCGACGAGCAGGGAGCGGACGCGCGTCACCAGCTCCTTGGGGTGGAACGGCTTGAACAGATACTCGTCCGCCCCCGCCTCCCACCCCTTCAGCAGCGCCTCGCGCTGCACCAGCGCGGTCGCCAGGACCACCGGCAGGGCAGCCGTCTCCGGGCTCGCCTTGATCGCCTTGCACAGGCGCAGCCCGCCCTCCTCGGGTGAGGGGGAGGAGCGGGAGGGGAGGAGTGGGGAGGTTGCCTTGAAGCCCCCAGGCTGCAGCCCGTGGGCCGAGTCTCTTGAGGCTTGCCCCGCGGGCCGCAACCCGAGGGCTTTCTCCTCCTCACTCCCCGGGCTCCGATGCGGGATCATGACGTCGGCCAGGACCAGGTCGGGCGCCCAGGACCGGACCAGCTCCAGAGCCTCCGCGCCGTCCCGGGCGAACGCGGCGTGACAGATACCCTGGAGAAGGGCGGCGATGTAGGACGCCAGCTCCTCGTTGTCCTCGGCGATGAGGATCTTCGGCAGCTCCGGCGAGGCCGGTTCGGTGCGGACGGTGCCGGGGACGGCCCGATACCCATACTTCTGGAGCAGCGCCGTCCGGCCGGTGAGCGTGTCCTCGACGTCGCTGGCCGCCCGCGGCGGGCACGTCGGGGCGAAGCACTCGACGGTGAACGTCGTCCCCTCTCCCGGGGCGCTGGCCACCGTCACGGTGCCGCCGAGCAGCTCGCTGAACTCCTTGATGAGCGCTAGCCCGCCGCCCTGGAACGTGTCGCGCGGCGTGCCGTCCAGTTGGCGGAACCCGCGGAACAGCTTCTCCGCCTCCCCGGGTGGGATGCCGGCGCCGGTGTCGCGCACGGCCAGCCGGAGCCGGTCGTCGGCGACCCGCGCCTCGACCGCCACCCGCCCGCCCTCGGGGGTGAACTTGACGGCGTTCGACAGGAGATTGAACAGGATCCGCTCGTACAGGTAGCGGTCCATGCTCACCCACACGCCGTCCGGCTCGACGAGGGCGCGCAGGCCAATGCCGCGCTGATCCAGGAGCGGCCGAAAGTCGGCCAGGACCGACCGGGTAAGGGCGCGCAGATCCGTGGCGTGGCGTTCGACGGTGACCGGCTTGCCCTGCAAGCGCGACAGGTCGAGCAGACGGTTGAGGAGCTGGAGCAGCAAGAGGGAATTCTTGTGGACGGTTTGTAGAGTGCGCCGGGCCGGATCGGCGAGCGCTCCGTGTTCGCCGCTGAGGAGGGACTCCAGAGGGGCAAGGATCAGCGTCAGCGGGGTGCGCAGCTCGTGGGACACGCCCGCGAAGAAGTCGCTGCGCCCGCGCTCGGCGTCGGCCAGCTGGCGACGCCGAGCGCGCAGGGCGCGCAGCGCGCGGCGGTGGCGGCGGGCGAGTCGCTTCCGCCGGGCCACCTCCCGCGCCAGGTCCGCGGTCGAGCGCATGGTCAGCAGATCCGGGATCACCGGGGCGAGGGCGACGATGGTTGCCCACCCGGCCAGGGCGGCGAGGAGCTTGACAACGGCGGCAAAGCGGTGGGCCGGGGTGTAGTACGTGTACACGTCGAGCAGATACGTCAGCCCGGCGAAGATGAGGAAGACGGCGAGCAGCCACAGGTGGCGCCGGAACGGGAGGTGGCGCCGCCGGACGCGAACGAGCAGGACGGCAGGCAGGCCCAGGCAGGCGAGGGCCAGGAGCAGGCTCGCGGCGCTGTGGAGCAGGCCGAGGCCCTGTTCCCATGCCGGCTGATCCGCGCGGCGGACGAAGTCGGTCGGGTCAAACAGTCGGGTAAAGAAGTCGCCCATCGCGCGGTGCCCCTCGGGCCACAGCGCCTGCCGGGACTGGGGAGATGCCGGCGGGCCGGACAATCGTCTGGATGATGGTTCAGAGCACGTCGAGGTGCTTCGTCCCTGCCCCATGCTAGCGTGCCGGGCCGGAAATGGGAAGGAGGCGCGGCTGCACGCCGGTCTTTCCGTTAGGTTTTCCACCGCGGGCCGTTTATCATGAGGGGGAAGAATTCCCCGCGAACATCCGGGAGAAGCTGCCATGCCGCGCGGCAAACGGTCCGCCCTCGTTGTCGGCCTCCTCGCGTTTACCCTGTCGGCCGCCGCGCTGGCTGGCCTACGGAGTCACGCGCAGCAACCGGCGACACCAGCGGAGAACGCCGACGTCAAGCTGCTCCAGGCGGCGGGCCTACCGACCGACCCCGCCGGCCTGATGGCCTACTTCCGCAACCGCACCCTCAAGGAGGCGGACCGTCAGACTCTTGAAGCTCTCGTCAAAAAGCTCGACGCAAAGTCGTACCGGGAGCGCGAGGCGGCCCGGCGCGAGTTGATGCAGCGCGGGCCGCTCGCCCTGCGCTACCTGCGAGAGGGGATGAAGGGCGGGTCGCTGGAAATGGTCCTGCGGGCCGAGGAGTGCATCCGGAAGATCGAGACCGACCCCGCCAGCGACCCCGCCCGGCCGGCCGCGGCCGCCCGGGTACTGGCCGCACTCCCGCTGAAGGACGGCGAGGCGCGGGCGGCCGCTACCGTCCTGATGGATTTCCTGGCGGGGGCCGATGACGAGTGGCTGGAGGACGAGGTGCTGGGTAGCCTGGCCGTCCTCGCCGAGCGCCGCGGGCAGCTCGGTTTCCTCGCGGCCGCGCTGCAGGACCGAGCGCCCGAGCGGCGCAGCGCGGCCGGGCACGTCGTCGCCCGGCGCGGCACGCTGGACCAGCGCAAGGCCGTTCGGCAGCTGCTCGACGACCCGGTTCCGGCTGTCCGCACGCGGGTTGCCATCGGACTGGTCGGCCGGCGTGTCCTCGAAGCCCCGCGATCGAGCACGGCCGCCGACGAGTCGCAGCTGCGCGCTGCCGGGGTCAGCACCGACGGTCCGGGCCTGCTGGAGTTCTTCCGCAAGCGTTCCCTCGACGAGCGGGCGCAGCAGGAGTTGAACCAGCTGATACGTCAGCTCGGCAACCGCGCCTGGCCGGCGCGCGAGCAGGCCACGCGGAAGCTGGTCGAGAAAGGCCCACCCGCGATCCCGTTCCTGCTGGCCGCTACCGAAAGCGAGTTCCCCGAGATCGCGCTGCGGGCGTCCCGGTGCATCGACCGGATCAAGCAGGGTCCCGGCCCGGGCGTGCCGATTGCCGCCGCCCGTCTCCTCGCCTGCGCGGCCGGCGAGGAGAAGAGGGCCGCCGCCGTGAAGCCGGCCGATGCGGTCCAGGTTCTGCTCACCTACGTCCCGTTCGCCGACAACGAATCGGTCGAGGACGAGGTGATCGGCGCCCTGACCGTCCTGAGCGTGCGCGACAGCCGGGTCGATCCGGTCTTCCGCAGCGCGCTCCACGACGCCCTGCCGGCGCGGCGTGCGGCCGCCGCATATGTCCTGGGTCGCGCCGGCACTGGCGAGGACTGCCAGGCGGTGCAGGGCTTGCTCCGCGATCCGCTGCCGCGTGTGCGCCTTCGCGCCGCCCAGGGGCTGCTTGCCGCCCGCGAGAAGGCCGCTGTCCCGGCCCTGATCGACCTGTTCGGCAAGGCGCCCGACGCATGGCGGTGGCGCGTCGAGGAGTTGCTCTACCGGGTCGCCGGTGACCGGGGTCCCGACCTGCCGGCGACGGCGGACGCGGAGGGGCGCCGGAAGGCGGTCGCCGCCTGGGCGGATTGGTGGCGCGACAACGAGTCGCGCATCAACCTGGCTCGCGCCGTGGGAGACGATCAGCGCCTGGGGTTGACGCTGATCGTCGAGTACGATTCCACCGTCGGCAACCGCCAGGGCAAGGTGTGGGAGTGTGGGCGGGACGGCAACCCGCGCTGGGCGATCAAGAGCCTGTTCGGAGCGATGGACGCGCAGGTTCTCCCGGGCGGGCGCATCCTGATCGCCGAGAACAACGTGTCGCGCGTCAGCGAGCGCGACCTGGCGACCGGCAACGTGATCTGGCAGCACACGATCGCCAACCCGGTCACCGTTCAGCGCCTGCCGGGCGGCAACACGTTCATCGCCACCTACAACACGCTCGTCGAGCTGGACGCCGGCCGGAAGGTCGTTTACACCCACAACCTGTCACCGAACTTCTTCGTCTTCGGCGCCCGCAAGCTGCGCAACGGGCACGTCGTCGCGGTCACCTCCCAGGGGATGCTGGTCGATTTCGACATGGCGGCGCGGCGAATCGTCCGCACAGTCGCGCTTGGGTCGCAGGGGAACTGGTGCGGGGTGGACGTCCTTCCGAACGGGAACTACCTCGTCGCCCTGATGAACCCCGGGGAGGTGCGCGAGATCGACGCGGCCGGCAAGATCCACTGGAGCTGCCGCTATCAGGGCGTGTTCCGGGCCACCCGGCTGCCCAACGGGAACACGCTGGCGGTCAGCATGACGACGCGCACGGTCGCCGAACTCGACCGCGCCGGCACCGCCGTCTGGTCAAAGGTCTGCGAGGGTCGGCCGTGGGCGGCCCACGCGCGCTGACGATCCCGGGGCCGTTCGCGCCCGAAGCATCGCTCGCAGCAGCACCTTCAGAAGCGCTCGATCGGGTTACCGATAGCGAATCGCCTTGAACTGGCTTCGTGCCGCCAGCGGCACGAAGCCAGTTCAAGGCGATTTCGTATTATGGGGAGGCGGTCGCCGTTGAAGAGGCTGGAGAGAAAGCACGGGCGGCCAGCCAGGCAAGGCCGCCGGCACAGGTCAGAACAGCGACTCCGGTCAGGATCGACGCGGCGGGACCAACAGGGCGGGGGAGAACGATGAGCCATGAGGCAAGGAATGATCCCAGGGATCTCGCACCCGGCATCTCCAGGGCTGCTGCTGCCGGGCCGAACAACGCGGCGACCCGTCCGCCCATTCGTCCGGACATGACCCTTCGGCAAATTGCCCTGGATTACCCGGTCTGTCGCGAGGTACTCCGCCGTCACGGCGAGCCGGAGGATCGGCCCACCAAATTCGGACACCTCGAGCCGCTCGACCATTTCGCACGACGGCAGGGCATCGACCTGGAGGCTCTCCTCGCCGAACTGGCTCAGGCCGCCGGGGTAGGGGTGGACCGGGGCAGCGCCGGGGCTGAACCTGTCCACCGCCCATTTATTGCCTCGGCACTGACCGTCACGCTTTCCCTGGGCGCCGGCTGGGGGGCACTCCTGCTGTTCGAGATCGGCTGGCACGGCCGCTTTGACGCCGTCCTCAACAGCCATGTTGTGGCGCACGGAGCCGCCCAGCTGTGGGGCTTCATCGGGCTGTTCGTCGTCGGCATCGCGCTGCGCTACCTGCCAATGGCCACCTCGGGGCCACGGCCGGGCCGCGCCTTCCGCCGGCTCCTGCTGGCCGCCTTCCTCACCGGCGTGGTCGGCGGCTTCGTCTGGTCCCTGATGGCGCGGGAGGCGAGCTGGCTTGGTCCTCTCAGCGGTGCCGCGCTGGTGCTTGCGGCAGCCCTCTTCCTGGGTTTCCTGCTTCGCCAGGCCGCCGGCAAGCTGCGTTTCCCCTGGGCGCGGCTGATCTCGGCCGCGGGTGGATGGATGGTCCTCTGGGCCGCTGCGACGCTGGTGCTGCGCAGCCGGGCGGCGGCCGAAGGGCCTGGTATGTATGACGAGCCAGCGCGACAGTTGCTCATGGACCTGGCCATCTTCGGCTTCTCCCTGAACGCCATCTACGGCTTCGGTCAGAAGCTGCTGTCGGGCATCGTGGGTAGCGCGGCCCCGCGCGGCGGGTTCGTCGAAGCGACCTTCTGGCTGCACAACGCGGGCGTCGTCCTCCTGGCACTGGGCCACACCGGCCAGTTCGTCTGGGTCGGACCGCTCGGGGTGGCGGCGCTGGCTGCGGGAGCGTTCAGCTACGCGCTGGCGATGCGCGGCTTCGTGCGGGTGCGGCGAACCTCCGCACGGCCGGAAGTGGGCCAGCGCATGCTCGATCACTACGTCCAGCTCGCCTTCTGCTGGCTGCTGGCCGGACTCGCCTTGCTCTTGACGGCCGACCTGTACTGGACCGCTCGCGGCCTCACGCCGCCGCATGCCTACCTGGGGGCTGTCCGCCATGCCCTCACGGTCGGTTTCATGACGACGCTCATCCTGGGCGTCGGCCAGCGACTCTTGCCCATCCTGGGCCACACGCTCTTGCCCTGGCCGCGGCTGGTCCTGCCGACCTTTGTACTCATTGCCGTCGGCAACCTGCTGCGGGTGCTCACGGAGTTCGCAACACCGCTGAGCGCGGTCGCCTTTGCCCTCATGCCCTTCTCCGCGGCGCTCGAATTGGCGGCGCTCACCCTGTTCGCCGCCAACGCGCTGCGCACCTTGTGGCCGCCACCCGACCCGTTGTTACGGACAGGTCAGGTCGTGTCCACAACCTCGGTGGCCGTGCTGCTGGGTGAATACCCCTGGCTGGAAGACCAGCTCTTTGCCTGGGGGCTCGGTTACGTCGGCCGGGTGCGCTCGGTCCCCCGGGAACTCACGTTGGGAACCCTCGCCGCGAGTGAGGGCAAGGCGCCGGAAGAGATTATCGCCCGCATCAATGCTCTGCTCCAGCGGCACCGAGGGGGAGCCGAGAATGTTTCCACCCGGTACGGGTAGCTGGTGAGAGCGCGCGGACCAAACGCCTGTCCGAGCCCGAGGCGTCCGCGCGCGCGGACGCCTCGGGCTCGGACAGGCACGCCTCGCTCACTCCCTCGGCAGGAGAATCGTCAACAGCACCGAGGCATCCTCAATTCCCTTGACGGTGTGCGCCTCCCCGGTGGGGAGGTAGAGCAATTCCCCGGCCTGAAGGGTCTGAGTTTTTCCGAACGCGGTGAAGGCGATCTGCCCCTCCAGACACTGCACGATGATCTCGCCCTTGGCTCTGTGCTCGTGGATCTCCTTGCCGGCCGGAACGATCAGCCGCAGAACCTCCACCTCCTCGGCCCTCACCAGCGTCTTCGTCTGGGCCGACGCCAGCGCCGCGCCGAGAGGCCGAACGCTCACGATTTCACCCGGCTGTGCATGCGGAATCGCCATCGCTGTGTCTCCTTCAGAGGGTCATGGTTTCAACAGCTGAACCTGGTCTCTCATTTTACTTGCAACTGGTATGCCAGGGAACGCCTTCGCGCCCTGTCCTTGGATTCGCCCTCACGGAAGATCGGCGGTCGGGGCCGAAACCGCCCCGTTACTGCCGGCGGGCTGACGCCCCGCCGCTCGCCGTGACATGGCCTCTGCGGGACTCAGTAACGCCCCAGCACGCGCCGCGTGTGCCGGACGATCATCTGCTCCTCGTTCGTCCGCATCATGCGAACGGCCACCCGACTGTCGGCCGCGGAAAGGATCGGCTCATTCCCCGCGTTGCGCCGCGGATCCAGATGCACGCCGAGCCAGTCGAGGCCGGCGCAGATCATTTCGCGCACCGGGGCCGCGTGCTCGCCGATGCCGGCGGTAAAGACGAACGTGTCCAGCCCGCCCAGCGCCGCCGCCAGCGCCCCGACGAACTTCCGCGCCTGGTAGCAGAAGACATCCACCGCGAGGCGCGCTGCCGGGTTCGTGGGCGCCTGGGCGAGCAGCTCGCGCATATCCGCGCTCACTCCCGACAGCCCGAGCAGCCCGCCGTCGTGGTTGACGAGCCGGTTCAGCTGCTCGGGCGTCTGCCGCCGCTCCGTCAGCAGGTACAGGAGAAGCCCCGGATCGAGGTCGCCACTGCGCGTCCCCATCACCAGGCCGCCCGTCGGCGTGAACCCCATCGTCGTGTCGAGGCAGCGGCCGTCGCGCACGGCCGCCATGCTGGCGCCGTTGCCCAGGTGAGCGACGATCACCCGTCCCTGCGCCGCCGCCCCGTCGAGGCGGGCCAGATCCTCCATGATGAACTCGTAGGACAGACCGTGAAAGCCGTAGCGGTGCAGCCCCTCGTCGGCCAGCCGCCGCGGCAAGGCGAAGATGCGCGCCACGTCCGGGAGCGTGCGGTGGAACGCGGTGTCGAAGCACGCGACCTGCGGCAGGTCGGGGAACCGCTGAGCCACCACCTCGATCGCCAGGATCTCCCCGGGAAGGTGCATCGGGTCGAACGGCGCCAGCCGGCGCAGCTCGGCCAGCATCTCCGGCGCGACGCGCTCGGGCGCCCGATACCGCGATCCGCCGTGGACGACGCGGTGCCCGACCGCGTCGATCTTCCCCGCGTCGGGCCGCCCGCGCAGCCACTCGAACAGCACCTCAAGGGCGGCGCCGTGGTCGCGCAGCTCGCGCTCGTTCGCCTCCATCACGCTGCCCGCGGCGTCCTTCATCTCGAACCGACCGACGCCGGCGCCGATGCGGTCGAGCTGGCCGCGGAACAGCATGTCCTCGCCGGAACCTGTGCGGTAGAGGGCTGTCTTGATGCTGGAGGAGCCGCTGTTGATGGTGAGGATCAGGGCGCCGGGGTGGTCGATCATAGGGATGCCTTGAAGAGTGGGCCGCCCTCCGAGCCCGCAGCGTAAGCGCGGGATGTTGTCTCGTCCCGCGCTTACGCTGCGGGCTCGGAGGGATGCGATGAGGTAGCTACGCAGGGTTGAGGTCGAGGGGAAGCAGCCGCAGTGATGTCGAGGTGCCTCCGTCGGCCACTTCCGCCACGGCTCGGGACGTTACACACTCACTGTCTGTCCAGAATTACTATGGTCCGCACTTGACGGCCCCTCGACGGCTCTCGGTTAACGCGAACGCCCCCGAGCTGTGGCTCGGAGGCGTTCGCGTTTTACCGATCACTGACCAGTGCGGCTTACTTCTTGACCTCGAACTCGGCGTCGATCACGTCGTCCTTGCCGCGGCCGCCGTCGGTCGCGCGCTCGGCGCCGTCGCCGGGCGGCTGGTGGTGCATGTGCTGCGCCATCGCCTGGGCGGCCGCCTGCAGGTCGCTCAGCGCCTGCCGCAGCGCCTGCAGATCCTTGCCCTGCATTGCCTGCTTGACGCGCTCGATCTGAGATTTGATCGGCGCCTGGTCGCGCTCGGGGATCTTGTCGGCGTTGTCCTTGAGCAGCTTCTCGATCTGCCAGACCACCGAGTCGGCCTCGTTGCGGGCGTCGGCCATCTCACGCCGTTGCCTGTCCTCGTCGGCGTGGGCCTCCGCGTCGCGCCGCATCTTCTCGACGTCGTCCTTGCTCAGACCGCTCGACGACTTGATCTCAATCGTCGCTTCCTTGCCCGTCTTGAGATCCTTCGCCGCCACCTTCAGGATGCCGTTGGCGTCGATGTCGAACGTCACCTCAATCTGCGGCATCCCGCGCGGGGCCGGCTCGATGCCCTTCAGGTCGAACTCGCCGAGCAGACGGTTGTCGCTTGCCATCGGCCGCTCGCCCTGGAACACCTTCACCGTCACCGCCGGCTGGTTGTCCTCCGCCGTCGAGAACTTCTCCTTCTTCGTCGCCGGGATGGTCGTGTTGCGCTCGATCAGCTTCGTCATCACACCGCCGAGGGTCTCGATGCCCAGCGATAGCGGGGTGACGTCGAGCAGCAGCACGTCGGATTTGCTGCCGAGCAGCAGCTGCGCTCCCTGGATGGCGGCCCCGACCGCGACCACCTCGTCCGGGTTGACGCCCTTGTGCGGCTCCTTGCCGAAGATGTCCTTGACCAGCTGCTGCACCTTGGGCATGCGCGTCATGCCGCCGACGAGGACGACCTCGTCGATGTCGCGCGGACTGTAGCCGGCATCCCTGAGCGCCTGCAGGACCGGCCCGCGGCAGCGCTCGACCAGCTCGTGCGTCAGTTGCTCCAGTTTGGAGCGCGTCAGCTCGATCTCCAGATGCTTCGGCCCGGTCTGATCGGCCGTGATGAACGGCAGGTTGATGCGCGTGCTCGTCGCCTGGGACAGCTCCTTCTTGGCCTGCTCGGATGCATCCTTGAGCCGCTGCAGCGCCTTCTCGTCCTTGCGCAGGTCGATCAGCTCCTTGCGCTTGAAGTCCTCGGCGACGTGATCGATGACCACCTGGTCGAAGTCGTCGCCGCCCAGGTGGGTGTCGCCGTTCGTCGCCTTCACCTCGAAGACGCCGTCGCCGACGTCGAGGATCGAGATGTCGAACGTGCCGCCGCCCAGGTCGAAGACGGCGATCTTCTCGTTTTTCTTCTTGTCCAGCCCATACGCCAGCGAGGCCGCCGTCGGCTCGTTGATGATGCGCATACGTTGGCGTGTCTTCTTCCCGGTGGCGGGATCCTCGATTTCCCATTCGGTGTCGAAGCCGGCGATTCGGGCGGCGTCGATGGTCGCCTGACGCTGGCTGTCGTTGAAGTACGCCGGCACGGTGATGACCGCCTTGCGGACGGTGTGGCCCAGGTATGCCTCGGCCGCCTCCTTGAGCTTGCGCAGCACCAGCGCCGAGATCTCCGGCGGGGTGAACTGCTTGCCGTCCACCTCGACCTTGACCAGCTCGTTGGCCCCGCCCACCACCTTGTAGGGGACGAGCTTCTCCTCGCCCTGGACCTCGTTGTGCCGACGGCCCATGAAACGCTTGATCGAGTAGATGGTGCGCCGCGGGTTCAGGGCCGCCTGCCGGCGGGCCAGCTCGCCCACCAGGCGTTCGTTCTTGTCGGTAAACGCAACGACACTGGGGGTCAGGCGGTGCCCCTCCTGGTTGGGGATAACCTTGACCTCGCCCCCTTCCATCACGGCAACCACCGAGTTCGTCGTACCCAGGTCGATGCCGATGATTTTTTCACCCTCCGCCATGCTCTGTTCTCCTTTCAGCGGTCTTCGGGAGTGGACAGCGGACAATGGACAGAGAAGACCTTCCTTCTTCCCCGTCCACGACCCACGGTCCACGGCCTGAGACAGAAGTTCATGTTTTATGTGCAGGTACGCTCGGCTGGCGCTCAACATGCCCCCTCTTCTCCTGGAGCAACTGTCATGCCGCCAGGAACAGAGAGAGCGTTGTCGGCCCAATCCTCGCCACGATTAGAGAGTTACACCACCCCAAGGGATTCAGCGCTCTCAGGAAGAAGTGTGCGCAAGAGGCTGCCACCCGTCAAAATGGCAGCCGCGCCCGCCATCGGGATGACAGGGTGACGGGACAGGCCGACGGGATAGCGAAACCACACCTCGATTACCTGATCGAATGTCTAGATGAGCAGCTTCACCCGGTATCGAAACGACGGGCCGTCGGGGGGCGAGAAGCATCCTGCTATCTTGTTAGTTGACACCCGTTTGGGAGACGAATAAATTACCCGAGAAGCGCATGATCATCCCAAACGAGACCCCATATGGCCCGCAAACCCGAACCCGACGTCGCCCCGCTCTCGGCCAAGTCCATCGCCGCGCTGAAGACCCTTCGAAACACCATCGACAAGCTGGATCTTCAGATCCTCGAGTTGGTGAACAAAAGGGCGGTCCTGGCGGCAGAGATCGGCAAGGTCAAGAACGACCAGGGCGGGGAGATCTTCCAGCCGGCCCGGGAAGAGGAAGTGTACAAGAACGTCCTGGACAGCAACAAGGGTCCGCTGGACGCGGCGACGATCCGCGCCGTTTATCGGGAGATCATGAGCGGAGCCCGGGCGCTGCAGAAGATCCTCAAGGTGTCCTTCCTGGGTCCGGACTACAGTTTCAGCCACCTGGCGGCGCTGGAGCGGTTCGGCCAGGCGGTCGAGTTCATGAAGGTCGCGAGCATCGCCGCCGTCTTCGAGGAGGTGAACCGCGGGCACGCCGATTTCGGTGTCGTTCCGCTGGAGAACTCGACCGACGGCCGCATTGCCGACACCCTCGACATGTTCACCCGGCTGCCGCAACTGAAGGTTTGTGCGGAAGTTCGGCTGCGTATTCACCACAACCTCCTGGCCAACTGCGAGCAGCAGGAGATCCGCCGGGTCTATTCGCGGCCGCAGGCGCTGTCGCAGTGCCGCAACTGGCTGTCGAAGAACGTTCCGCACGCCTCCCTGCACGAGGTCGCCAGCACGGCGGTCGCCGCCGAACTGGCCCAGCGCGAGCCGGGCGCGGCCGCGGTCGCCAGTCGCCAGGCGGCCGTCAAGTACGGCCTGCGCATCCTGTTTCCGGACATCGAGGATTATCCGAACAACGAGACGCGCTTCGCCGTCATCGGCCACCAGGAAGCGGGCAAAACCGGCCACGACAAGACGGCTGTCATGTTCCGCGTGTCACACAGCCCGGGTTCCCTGGTCGAGGTGCTGGAGTTGTTCAAGCAGAACAAGCTCAACCTGACCTGGATCGAGTCGTTCCCGGCACGTCAGGGCAAGCCCGAGTATCTGTTCTTCGTGGACTTCGAGGGCCACGTCGAGGATCCGAAGGTCAAGAAAACCCTCGCGGCCGCCGCCGAGCACTGCGAGCAGATCTCGATCCTCGGCTCCTTCCCGATCGCCACCGTGAGTGAGTAGCGTCCGAGCCCGAGGCGTAAGCGAAGGCCAAAGTTAAACCCTCGCTTACGCCTCGGGCTCGGATGATCCACCCCTGACCCCCTCCCTGCCATGATCATCGTTCTCAAGCCGCACTCCACGCCGGAACAGATCGACCACATCCTCGGGCGCATCCAGGAGTTGGGCCTCAAGCCCCACCTGAGCCGCGGCGAGCACCGCACCATCATCGGCGTGATCGGCGACGAGAACAAGCTCCGAACCGAGCCCCTGCAAGCCATCGAAGGCGTCGAGCAGGTGCTGCCGATCCTCAAGCCATTCAAGCTCGCCGGCCGGGAGATGCACCCGCAGGACTCGGTCGTGACCGTCGGCCGGGTGCGTATCGGCGGCGGGTCGCTCGTGATGATCGCCGGCCCATGCGCGGTCGAGAGCGCCGAGGTACTCGACGAGATTGCCGGGCGCGTCAAGGCGGCCGGCGCGAACCTGCTGCGCGGCGGGGCGTTCAAGCCGCGTACCAGCCCGTACAGCTTCCAGGGACTCGGCGAGGAAGGGCTCAAGATCCTGCGTGACACCGGGGCGAAACACCAGCTGCCGGTGGTGACGGAAGTGATGGATCCGCGGCAGGTGCCGCTCGTCGAGCGCTACGCCGACATGTTCCAGATCGGCGCCCGCAACATGCAGAATTTCGACCTGCTCAAGGAGGTTGGCCAGGCGCGCAAGCCGGTCCTGCTCAAGCGCGGCATGAGCGCGACCGTCAAGGATATGCTCATGTCGGCCGAGTACATCCTCGCCGAGGGCAACCCCGACGTGGTGCTGTGCGAACGCGGGGTGCGGTCGTTCGAGGACTCGACGCGGAACATGCTCGACCTGAGCGCCGTGCCGAACGTCAAGGGCCAGAGCCACCTGCCGATCATCGTCGATCCGAGCCACGCGACGGGGCGCCCCGACCTGATCCCGGCGATGGCCTACGCCGCGGTCGCCGCCGGCGCCGACGGCGTACACATCGAGGTCCACTCCTGCCCCGAGAAGGCGCTCTCGGACGGCCCGCAGGCGCTGCTGCCGAATCGGTATGCCGAGGTACTGACCCAGATCCGCCGCCTGGCCGAGGTGCTGGGCAAGACGATCGCCGGGACATGACCGCTACGGCCGGTCTGACCTGTACCCCCGTCAAGTAAAACCGTCGGCCGGGCGCGGGAGAGTGACCGTTGCGAAGTCTGCCGGCCGACGTTATATCTGCCCCCGCACGGTGCCCACCAGGACACCGAAACCACCCGGATCGAGCCGTCGGGCAGATCCTTCCCGCTTCCACGCGCAGGTGTCATGAATATCTCGCTCGCATTGATTTACGCCGCCTTCCTGACGCCCCCCGCCTCGCCGGAGACGCGCTTCGCCCAGGTTGCCCCCGTCCACCGCGAGTGGGCGGCCTTCGAGCGGTCGCCGGGCCGGGAGCGCGCAGTTGTGCTGGTCCACGGCCTGCACCTCCACCCCTTTAGCGGCCACAGCGCCACCGTCGCGGAGTGGGCCGACTGGCAGCTGCCAGACAGCACCCTGGTGCAGACCCTCCAGAAAGAGAACGACCTCTTTTCCTTCTGCTACAGCCAGGAAGTGCCGCTCGGCCGGGTCGTTCGCTCCCCTGGGTTGCGCAACAGTGTGCGGCAATTACGGAAGCTGGGGTATCGGGAGGTGGTGCTGGTCGGCCACAGCGCCGGCGGCCTGGTGGTGCGGCAGTTTGTCGAAGATTATCCGGACGTCGGCGTGACGCGCGCGATCCAGGTCGGTTCGCCCAATGCCGGGTCGGGACTGGCGCGGGCGCGGTTCGTCGCACGCCAGGCACAGGAGGACTTCCTGGCCTCGCTCACCAGGCGCAACCGGACCCAGGTGTTGCGGGACCGGGCGGACAAGCGGATCCCCGGCCACGTCGATTTTGTCTGCCTCGTCTGCCGCCTGGGCCTGCCGATTCCGTGGCTCAACCGGGAGGCGAACGGCGACGGCGTGGTAGCGACCTCGTCTCAGTGGACGGAGGATCTGCAGTCCCAGGGCATTCCCGCGTACCTGTTCAACGGCGGCCACTCGTCGGCGGTCACCAGTCGGGCGGGCGCCGAGGCGATCGCGCGGCTGGTGCGCGAGCGCCACGGCCGCTGGGACGTGGAGGCGCTGGCGGCCGGCCGCATTCGCCTGCTGGGGCGATAGCACGGGACTGGAAACGGCGACGATGTTGCGGTAAAAAGCGATTCTCTATAATGCCCTGTACTTCGGACCTTCCCTGACCGCCCGCTCCGAGTACAGCGCATGCACCACTCTCTCCCTCGCTGCACGACATTCGTGCTCGCCCTGGCCGCCGGCTTGCTGTTCGCCGCACCGGCCGCGGCACAGCAGGCGCCCGCCCAGTTCACCTTTCAGAAGGGCGACCGCGTCATCCTGCTCGGCAACACCTTCGCCGAGCGGGCACGCGAGTTCGGCTACATCGAGGCGTTGCTGCAGGCTCGCTACCCCGACCTGGGGCTGACGTTCCGCAACCTCGGCTACGCCGCCGACGAGGTGTGGCTGCAGCCGCGCCCGCTCAACTTCGCCGACACCCACACCCTCCTCTCGGAGCAGAAGGCGGACGTGATCCTCGTCTGCTTCGGCCTGAACGAGGCGTTCAAGGGCGCGGCGGCCCTCAAGGACTTCGCGAAGGCGCTGGACGATCAGCTCCGATCCTTCGCCTCGCGCAAGTACAACGGCAAGACGCCGCCGCGCCTGATCCTCGTCTCGCCCATCGCGCACGAACGCCTGGGCGGGGAACTGCCCGACTCGACACCGCACAACATGAACCTGCGCGCCTACACGAAGACGATGCGCAAGGTGGCGGAGGCGAACAAGATCCCCTTCATCGACCTCTACACGCCAACGCTCGCCCTGATGAACGGGAAGCACGCGGACAGGCTGACGTTCAACGGCATTCACCTGACCGGATACGGCTACTGGGCGGTCGCTCACGAGATCGCTGCCCAGCTCGGGGCGACGGTGCCGGCGTGGTCCCTCAAGGGTGATGCGAAGGGCGGCAAGATGGTCGATTTCGGTGCGCAGGCGAAGGAACTGGAGCGCTACCTGCTTGTGCCGCCGCCGCCAGCGTCGGTTCATATCGGGCTCGACGGCCACCTGCCGCGCGCGGTGCTCAAGGATCTGGCGCCGGGGCGGTACACTTTGAAGATCAACGGGGTCGATTGCCTCACTGCGACCAACCGGGAGTGGGCGGGCGGGTTCATTGTCTCGAAATCGCCGCTGCACGACGCTGCGGAGAAACGGCGTGCTGCCATCGTTGATCGCAACCGCGAATTCTTCTACCAGTGGCGCGCCGTCAACGGCGAGTACATCTACGGCCGCCGCGCCCGACCGTTTGGCGTGGTCAACTTCCCCGGCGAGATGCAGCAACTCGACAAGCTGGTGCGCGAGGGCGACGCCCGCATCCGGAGCCTCAACAAGGTGCCTGCCGTCAAGTCGGTCGAACTCGTTGAGGCCGCCACCGAGAAGCAGCCGCCGGTGCAGACCGCCCGCAAGCCGGAGCCGAACACGGCGATGGTCAAGGAGATGTACAGGCAGACGCAGGGCCACATCAACGGCAAGCTGTTCCCGACCGCCAACGACCCCGAGGAAGCACGCCAGCGCTTCAAGGTCGCGCCGGGGTACGAGATCAACCTGTTCGCGTCCGAGAAGGACTTCCCGCTGCACAATCCGCTGGCGATGCAGTTCGACAGCAAGGGCCGGCTGTGGGTCAGCACCATGCCGTCCTACCCGCACTACCTCCCCGGCCACCCGCCGAACGACCAGCTCCTCATTCTCGAAGACACCAACGGCGACGGCAAGGCGGATAAACACTCTGTCTTCGCCGACAAGCTCTATCTCCCGACCGGATTCGAGTTCGGCGACGGCGGGGTCTACGTCGGCGCCCAGCCTCACCTGATGTTCCTCCGGGACACCGACGGTGACGGGTTTGCCGACGAGCGCCGGACCGTCCTGTACGGGTTCGGTTCCGGCGACAGCCACCACGCGATTCACACCTTCGTCTGGGCGCCCGACGGCGGGCTGCACTTCCACGAGGGCATCTTCCACCGCACCGGCGTCGAGACGCCGCACGGCCCGGTGCGCCAGGCCGAGGCGGGCATCTACCGCTACCTGCCGCGCCGCCAGAAACTCGAAGTTTTCGTCTCCTATAACTTCGCGAATCCGTGGGGGCACGTCTACGACCGCTGGGGCCAGAACCTCATCGCCGATGCGTCGGGCGGCGCCAACTACTTCGGCCTGCCGCTGACCGGGCACGTCGAGTACCCGCGCCAGCACCCCGGCATGAAGGTTTTCACCAGCGTCGTGCGCCCGACCTGCACCGCCGAGATCGTCAGCAGCCGCCACTTCCCGCCGGCAGCGCAGGGCAACTTCCTGGTGCCGAACAACATCGGCTTCCAGGGCATCAAGCAGCACAGGGTCATTGAGGAGGGTTCGGGCTTCACGTCGAAGGAGGTCGAACCGCTGCTGTTCTCGACCGACCCGAACTTCCGCCCGGTCGGCATCATGTTCGGCCCGGACGGCGCTCTCTACGTCGTGGACTGGTTCAATCCGCTGGTCGGCCACATGCAGCACTCGATCCGCGACCCGGGCCGCGACCACTACCACGGCCGCATCTGGCGCATCACCGCAAAGGGCCGCCCGCTCGTCACCCCGACTCCCATCGCCGGCGCGCCGCTGCCGAAGCTGCTCGACGCCCTGAAGTCCTACGAGGACCGGACGCGCTACCGGGTCCGCCGCGAGCTGCGCGACCGCAACAAGGACGAGGTCGCGCAGGCGGTCAAGGGCTGGATCGCAAAGCTCGACTCAGGCGACAAGGATTACGAGCACCACCTGCTCGAAGCGCTGTGGGTCTACCAGACGGTCAACGTGATCGAGCCGCAGCCGCTCCGGCAGCTGCTGCGGGCGAAGGACTACCACGCCCGCGCGGCGGCCACCCGCGCCCTGCGCCACTGGCGCGAGTCGATCCCTGACGCCCTCGACCTGCTCCAGGTCCAGGTGAACGACGAGCATCCGCGCGTGCGGCTGGAGGCGGTCGTCGCGCTCAGCTTCTTCAAGGACGCCCGCGCCGCCGAGATCGCCCTGCAGGCGCTCAGCCATCCGCGCGATTACTACCTCGACTACGGCCTGCGGGAGACGATGACGACGCTGGAACCGGAGTGGAAGGCGGCCCTCACCTCCGGCAAGCCGTTCGCGATCACCACCCCGGCGGCGGCCACGTTCGTCCTCGGCAGCGTCGGGACCGCGGAGCTGGTCAAGATGACGCGCACCGCCCCCGTCTACATGGCCCTGCTGTCGCGCGAGGGCGTGCTGCCGAAGTACCGGCACGAGGCGCTGGAAGGGCTGGCGAAACTCAACAGGACCGACGTGTTGATCGAGCTGTTCGCGGCCATCGAACGCATCGACACCAGCGCGGACACCTCGCCGCACGTTCTGCATGACCTCGCCCACCTGCTGACAGAGCGCAAGGCCGACGAGCTGAAGGCGCTGCGGCCGCGGTTGGAGAAGCTGGCGGCCGGCGGGCGGCTGCCGCTGACCCGCCAGGTCGGTTACGTCGCCCTCATCACCGCCGACGGGTCGCTCGACCGGACGTGGGCGAAGGCGGCGCAATCGCTCGACGCCCTGCGCGACGTGGTCGAGGCGGTCCCGATCATCCCGGACGCGAAGCTGCGGGCGTCGGCATACGCGAAGGTGAGCCCGCTGCTGCACGGCCTGCCGGCCCCGCTCGCCGCCCAGGCGAAGAAGACCGTCGCCCCGCGTGGTCGGTTCGTCCGGATCGAGCTACCCGGCAAGAAGCGGACGTTGACGCTCGCGGAAGTCCAGGTTTTCAGCGACGGGGTGAACGTCGCCCCGCGCGGCAAGGCGAGGCAGCACAGCCTCGCCCACGGCGGGGCGCCCCGCCGGGCCATCGACGGCAACACGAGCGGCACCTACGCCGACGGCAGCCAGACGCACACGAAGGAGGCCGTCACGAGCCCGTGGTGGGAGGTGGACCTGGGCGGCGAGGTGCCGGTCGAGGCGGTCGTCATCTGGAACCGCAACGAGAGCCAGCTCGGGCTGCGGCTCGAAGGGTTCAAGGTGGTCGTCCTCGACGCCCAGCGGCGCCCGGTGTGGACGAGGGCGGACAACCCGGCCCCGAAGCCGAGCGTGCGTTTCGACCTCGGGAGCGATCCGGCCGGGACGATCCGCCAGGCCGCCATGAATGCCGTCACCTTCATCGACGGCCACGAGGCCGAGACGTTCCGGGCACTGGCGCAGTTCGTGCGTGAGGACGACGCGCGCGCCGCCGCCGTCAAGGCGATCCGCCGCCTGCCGCGCACGAAGTGGCCGGCCGACGCGATCCGCCCGCTGCTGAAGACCATCCTCGCCCACGTCTCGAAGCTCCCCGACAGGGAGCGCACCGAGCCGGCGGTCATCGACGCCCTGCAGCTCGGCAACGACCTGACGACCCTCCTGCCGGCGAAGGAGGCGAAGGCGATCCGGGCGAAGCTCGGCGACCTGGGCGTGAACGTCGTGCTCGTGCGGGCGGTCCCGCACAAGATGGCATACGACCGGACGCGCATCTACGTCGAGGCCGGCAAGCCGGTGGTGCTCGTGTTCGACAACACCGACATCATGCCGCACAACCTCCTCATCACGGTGCCCGGCGCGCTGGCCGAGGTTGGCATGGCGGCAGACCTGATGGCGACCAACCCGAAGGCGTTCGCCCTCCACTTCATCCCGAAGACCGACAAGGTGCTGCACGCGACGCGCCTGCTGCAGCCGCGCGAGGTCGGCCGCCTGCAGTTCACCGCCCCGAAGACGCCCGGCGAGTACCCGTACCTCTGCACGTTCCCCGGCCACTGGCGGGTGATGTTCGGGACGATGCACGTCGTGCCAAAGCTGGCCGACATCCCGCCGTCCGAACTCGACCCGGTGGTGGCGGAGTTCAAGTCGCGGCCGTTCGTGCGCAACTGGACGGTCGCGGAGGTGGCGCCGGACCTGGAGCGGATGGACCGCGGCCGGTCGTTCGAGCGCGGCAAGGCCCTCTTCGCGGCCGCGTCGTGCGTGCAGTGTCACAAGGCCGGCAAGGACGGCGGCATCATCGGCCCGGACCTGGCCGAAATCGTCAAGAAGCTCGCCGACAGGAAGTACACGCGGGCCGACCTGCTGCGCGACGTGATCGAGCCGTCAAAGGTCATCCACGAGAAGTTCAAGACGTGGGTGATCGAGACGGGCAAGGGCGAGCTGGTGACCGGCGTGATCGTCGCCCAGGACGGGAAGTCATACAAGGTCGTGACGAACCCGAACCTGCCGCCGCGCGACATTGCCGTGGATGACGTGATCGAGAAGCGCGAGTCGAAGCTGTCGCTGATGCCGCAGGGGCTGCTGGTAACGCTGGACCGCGACGAGATCCTCGACCTGCTGGCTTTCGTCGCGGCCGGCGGCGACCCCGAACACCCGGCGTTCGTCCGCCGCGAGAAGCACGGCGGCCCGCGCCATTGACCCCGCCACCCCTGCCGCTTGCGGCTTCGCGTCACGTCTCCGGCGCTCGACGCGAAGCCGCAAGCAGCGACCGCTTACCCCTCATGCGCAGCTGCCTCGTCGCGCTCGCCTTCCTCACCACCGTGCCGATCCGCTTCCGAACGCTGCCCGACCCGGCGACGGTGGCGCGGTCGCGCTTCTGGTATCCCGTCGTCGGCATTCTGCTCGGTGCCGCGCTCGCGGGCTGGACGGCGCTGCTCGGCCTGTGGGGCAAATCGCCGTCGCTGACCGCCGTGCTCGTCCTGGCCGCGTGGGTGATGCTGGCGGGGGCGCTGCACCTGGACGGGTTCTGCGACCTGTGCGACGGCCTGTTCGGCGGCCGCACGCCCGCGGACCGGCTGCGGATCATGAAGGATCCCCATATCGGGACGTTCGGTCTGGCGGGCGCGGTGCTGCTGCTGCTCGGCAAGTTCGTGCTGCTGACGGAGGTGCTGCGCTGGCCGCGGGAGGCGCCCTGGGTGGTCGGTGGGGCGGTGGCCGTGAGCCGGTGCCTGGTGCTGTGCATGGCGGCCGTGTCGAAGTACCCGCGGCCGGAGGGGACGGGCAAGGCGCTGATCGAGGCGTCACGGCGGTGGGAGCTGGGGCTGTTCGCGGCGCTGGGCGGCGCCGCGGCGGCCGGCGCGGCGGTCGGGGCGGACTGGCCGGGCGTCGCGCTCGGGGCGGTGGCGGGGCTCGCGGCGGTGCTGGTGCTGACGGTGGTCTGTCAACGCCGCCTTGGTGGGGTGACGGGGGACTGTCTCGGTGCGGGGATCGAGCTGGCCGAGACGGTGTTCCTGCTGGCGGCAGTATAATGTCCCTGGGCTGTCGCGTGGTTCGTGGAGAAACTACCATGCCGATACACGACTGGACCCGTGTTGATGCGGGCATATTTCATGCATTTCACCACGACTGGATCACGGAGATTTCACGCGCACTCAACCGTGGACTCTTGCCGGCCGACTACTACGCCCTGCCCGAGCAGATTGTCGGCGGTCTCGGGCCGGACATCCTGACGCTGCGACGACCGGGTGGGAACGGCACCCCGCCCACTCCCGACTTCCCGGAAGGCGGCGTCGCCCTGGCGGTGACGCCACCCCGGGTCCGGCTTCGAATGCACTCAGACGCGAACCGTTACGCCGCAAAGGCGAAGGCGGTCACGATTCGACATGTGAGCAACCACCAGGTGGTGGCGCTGGTGGAGATCGTCTCACCGGGGAACAAGAACAACCAGAACGGACTGAATGCGTTCGTGCGGAAGGCGCGGGAGGCGCTCGCGGCCGGCATCCACCTCTTGCTCGTTGATCTATTCCCGCCGGGCGCACGCGACCCGCAAGGGATTCACGGCGCCGTCTGGGGTGAGGATTGCGGCGCGGACTTCGGACTCCCGGAGGACAGGCAGTTGACGTGTGTTGGGTATGTCGGCGGCCCCGGCGCGGAAGCCTTCATTGAGTTTGTCGCGGTCGGCGACACGCTACCCGAGATGCCGCTCTTTCTGACCCCGGAGGTGTACGTGCTGGTGCCGCTGGAAGCAACATACCAGTCGGCCTGGGAGGCCATGCCGACCTACTGGCGCGACGTGCTGGCCATCGCGCCGAAGCCGCCGCACGGTTCGTAGGAACAAGCGGATCTACCGCGGCTTCTCCTTGCTGAAGTCCGGCATGCGGCCCGCCAGCACGCTCGCCTTCCACTCGTCCAGCAGCGGCCACGCGACCGCGCACGTCCCGAAGTCCGCCATGTACTGGTACTGCGTCAGCCGGTCGATCGCCTTCTGGATGATGCGGTTGTCGCGGCGGAACACCGGCCCGTGGCTCGGCAGCAGGTACTCCGCGTCGTCGCGCAGGATCCGCTTGAGCGACGCCAGGAACTCCGGGATGTTCGAGCCGTGGTGGGCGTCGATCACGCCGACGCAGCTGTCCTTGTAGATGTTGTCGCCGCTGAACAGCAGGTTGCCCATCCTGAAGCTGAGCTGGCCGGCCGTGTGGCCCGGCGTGTGCCAGACGGTCACCTTCTGGTCGCCGACCTCGATCACGTCCCCCTCGTTCAGCAGCACGTCCACCTTGCAGCGCGGCATCTCGATGGCGAAGTCCTGCGCCTTGATGGTGGCGTAGGTCATCACCTCGTCGCCGGTCTCCAGCGGTTCGGCGGTCAGCGGGTGGCCGGCCACCTTCGTCTTCAGCAGGTCGCGTGCCCGGGCGATGCCCTGGATGTGGTCGGCGTCGGCGTGGGTGGCGATCACCATCTTGCAGCTGGACAGGTTGAAGTCCATCCGCCGGATCAACTCGACCATCTCGTCCACCGTGTCGAGGTAGCCGATGTCGATCAGCAGGAATTCCTCCCCGCCGTCGATCAGGTAGACGTTCACCCCGAGCGGCCGGCCCGCCTGGTAGTTCATCTCGATGACGTGGGGGAAGAGGTATTTCCGGGGCTGCATGATTCCGTCCACTCCCGAGGCCGCCGCGGAGAGGTGCCGACCAGGAACGGGTGCTCAGGCCGCGAGACAGCGTCATGATAGGGTTGCCGGCCCGGAATTCAAGCGCCGGCGGTGCGGCGTCCGGCCCGCTCGCCCTTGCCTCCCGCGCCTGGATCCGCTTAGATAGGGGCGTCAACCGGCCCACTTTTCGCGAAAGGGACTGGCATGCCTGCCCCGATCCTGGTCACCGGCGGCTGCGGATTCATCGGCAGCAACTACATCCGCTACCTGCTCCAGACCGACCCCGAGGCCCACGTCATCAACTTCGACCAGCTGACCTACGCGGGCAACCTGCAGAACCTCGCCGATCTCGCCGACAACCCGCGCTATCGGTTCATCCGCGGCGACATCACCGACCGCCAGCAGGTGCGCGACGCCCTCGGCGGCGGGGTCAGCGCGATCGTCAACTTCGCCGCCGAGAGCCATGTGGACCGCAGCATCCAGGACTCCGGGCCGTTCGTCCACACGAACGTCGTCGGCACGCAGGTCCTCCTCGACGCCGCGCGCGCGTTCAAGGTGCCGCGCTACCACCAGGTATCGACCGACGAGGTGTACGGGAGCCTGGGTCCGACCGGGTACTTCACCGAGGAGACGCCGCTCGCCCCGAACAGCCCCTACGCCGCCAGCAAGGCGGCCGCCGACCTGCTGGTGCGCAGCTACGTCCACACGTTCGGGCTGGACGCGGTCATCACGCGCTGCTCGAACAACTACGGCCCGTACCACTTCCCGGAGAAGCTGATCCCGCTGTTCATCACGAACCTGCTGCGCGACGAGCCGGTGCCGGTGTACGGCGACGGCCAGAACGTTCGCGACTGGATCCACGTCCGCGACCACTGCGCGGCCATCGATGTGGTGCGCCGCCGGGGCCGGTCGGGCGAGGTGTACAACGCTGGCGGCCGGTGCGAGAAGACGAACCTGGAGCTGACGCACACCCTGCTCGACCTGATGGGCAAGCCGCGCTCGCTGATCCGGTATGTCCCGGACCGCCCCGGCCACGACCGCCGGTACGCGATCGACTGCACCAAGATCGAGCGCGAGCTGGGCTGGCGGCCGTCCGTGTCGTTCGAGCAGGGGCTGCGCGACACGGTGCAGTGGTACGTCGATCACGCCGACTGGGTCGCAGGCGTGCGCAGCGGCGAGTACCTGAAGTATTACGAGAAGCAGTACGGGCGGCTGGCGTAGGCGAGGCGGCGGAACCTCGCCCACACCACGCGCCTGGCCGCCAAGGAGCACGTCACTTGAAGATCGCAGTCATCGGGACGGGGTACGTCGGGCTCGTCACCGCCACCTGCCTGGCGGAGAGCGGCAACGAGGTCATCGGCATCGACAAGGACGCCGGCAAGATCGCGACGCTGGAGGCCGGCCGGCTGCCGATCTACGAGCCGGGCCTGCTCGAACTGGTGCAGCGGAACCGCCGCGAGGCGCGCCTGGCCTTCACCACGGATCTCGCCGGCGGGGTCCAGCGGGCCGACCTGGTCTTCGTCGCCGTCGGCACCCCGCAGGCGGCCGACGGGTCCGCCGACCTGACGGCCCTGTGGGCGGTCGCGGATGCGTTCGCGGACGTTCTCAACGGGCCGAAGATCCTCATCATCAAGAGCACCGTCCCGGTCGGCACCAACCGCGCCGTCGCGGACCGGGTGGCGGCGCGGGTCCGCCATCCAGTTGATGTGGCGAGCAACCCGGAGTTCCTCAAGGAGGGGGCCGCGGTCGATGACTTCATGAAGCCGGACCGGGTCGTCGTCGGCGTGCGCCGGCCCGAGGTCGGGGAGGCGCTGCGCGAGCTGTACACCCCGTTCCTGCGCACCGAGCGGCCGTTCCTGGTCATGTCGCCGGAGAGCGCCGAGATGACCAAGTACGTCGCCAACGCCATGCTCGCGACCAAGATCAGCTTCATCAACGAGATGGCCAACCTGTGCGAGCGCATGCGGGCCGACATCAACGACGTCCGCCGCGGCATCGGCCACGACGAGCGCATCGGCTTCCAGTTCCTGTTCCCCGGCGCCGGGTACGGGGGATCGTGCTTCCCGAAAGATGTGCATTCGTTGATCTGCATGGCGCGCCAGGCTGGCCTGCTCCCTCGCATCATGCAGGCGGTCAACGAGGTGAACGAGGCCCAGAAGCGCGTCCTGGGGCAGAAGATCCGCGCCCACTACGGGGCCGACCTGAAGGGGAAGACGCTCGCCGTCTGGGGGCTGGCGTTCAAGCCACGCACCGACGACATCCGCGAGGCGCCGGCGCTGGTGCTGATCGACGAGTTGCTCGCCGAGGGGGTGACGGTGCGCGTCCACGACCCGGAGGCGATCCCCAACGTCCGCGCCGTCTACGGCGACCGGCTGGTCTACTGCGACAAGCCTTACGGAGCGCTGGAGGGGGCGGACGCGCTGGCGGTTGTGACCGAGTGGCAGGAGTTTCGCCGGCCGAACTTCGACGTGGTGCGCGGCCTGCTGCGCGCCCCCGTCGTCTTCGACGGCCGCAACCTGTACGAGCCGCAGGCGATGGTGGCGCGCGGCTTCACGTACTACGGAATCGGCCTCCAGGGGGGCGGCGGACCCGGGACGACCTGACTGGCGCTTCGGCCCCCGCCGTCCGGCCGACCTCCGCCTGGGCTGCGGGTCCGGGTTGCGCCTTGACGGCGGTCACCCGAATGCAGTCGGACCGGCCGGTCAGGTGGGCGACCCAGCTCGCCAGGCCCGACCCGACCTTCGACCGCAGCCAGCCCCGCCACAGACCCGACCCCTTCAGCCGGCACGCCAGCCGGGCGGACGCGCGCAGCCAGTTGCTGTGACGGAGCGTTGTCACCGGATCCGGCTGAAACCCGGCCCGCTCCAGCATGCGCGTCAGCGTTGCCGGGACGAAATGGGTCAGGTGTCGCGGCAGGTCCAGCCCGAACCACCCGCGTCCGAACCACCGGAACGGCAGACTGTCGATGTTCGGCACCTCGACGACCAGCTTCCCGCCCGGGGCGAGGAGGCGGTGGGCGGCCCGCAGCACGTCCAGCGGCCGGTGGACGTGCTCAAGTGCCTGCCACATGGTAATCACGTCGAACGCCTGCTCGGGCAGGGCGGGATGGGGGAGCGACCCGGCCAGGGCGGACAGGCCGAGTTCGGACCGGACGCGCTCGACGGCCGCCTCGGACAGATCCAGGCCGGTCACCTGCCAGCCCGCCCGGCTCATCCGCTCGAGGAACCCGCCGCCGCCGCACCCGAAGTCGAGCAACCGACCCTCTCCGTGCCACGCCACCGTCCGCCGGGCGCGGGACGCCCGCCGGCGCGGCCAGAGGGACCGCCACCAGGACCGGCCCGGGTGCGGCCGGTTGTGGTGCGGGAGGTACTCGTCGGGGTAGAACTGGACGATCGACCGGGGGCTCGGGCGGGGGTTGGTGAAGCATAGCCCGCAGTCCTGGCACTGCACGACGGCGAACCAGAATCCGCCGCAGCCTGGCGCCGGGTCCGGCGCCTCGACCAGGATCGACCACCGGCGCCCGTCGCAGAGCAGGCAGTTACTCTCTTCCCATTCGACGGTCGGCTTCGGGGTGTCCGTGACCGAGGCGTCCAGGTCGAACGGCAAAAAGCCCATCGGCGTGCTCCCTCCACGCTCCCCTACATCGGCATCGTGCCGGCTGGGGAATATAGCCCGGAAGGAGCGGCGCGGTCAACCGCAGGATGAGCGCGGCCCGGATCTCCGGCCCGCGCCGACGGCTTCCTACGCTGCCCGGGCGGAGCAGTCAGGGGACGACGCCGCCACACCCTGGCCTGGTTCCGCTCCGCGGTTGACCCGACCCCGCCACGCCAACCAGGAGAGCAGGGCCGCGCCTTGCAGCGGCCAAAAGGCAGGGACCATGTGCCGGATCCACGGACCGTACCACCACGCCACCGCCGTCAGCACCGCCCCCCACCCGCCCAGGAGCAGCAGGTCGGTGCGGCAGCGCGGGCAGCGGGCCAGGTACACGGCCAGCGCGTAGAACGCCGGCGCCAGCAGCGGCACGAACCAGCGCACCGAACAGCACTGGCCGGAGTAGTTGCGCGACGTGATGGCGTATGCCAGCCACGTCCCGCCGCACCAGAACCCGACGAAGAGGAGTTCCGGTAACTCCGGGACGCGCCGCCAGAGCAGCGCCACGAGCGCCGGCACGGCCAGAAACAGCGGCAGGTTGTGGCCGATGAACCCGTGCTTGCCGAACAGCAGGGCGAGGGCGTAGACGACGAACCCGCCAAGGTTCTCGTGATTCCACGCCCCCGTCATGTTCTGCGGGGTGAACGGACAGCCCTCCCACAGGAAATACTCCGGGACGGCGTTGGCGGGTCCAAACGTCCCGCCGACCGCGTAGTTGACCGCGTGGTGCAGCGCCAGCCACGGCGCGGCGGCCAGAACGAACAGCGCCGCGGCTCTGAGGCTGCGACAACGCCATGTCACCAGTACCACCGTACACGCGAACAGGACCGGCCCGGCGCCGAGGTCGATCGCGTACCCCAGTCCCGCCAGGGTGCCCAGGCTGGCGAGTCGGCCCCACGACACGCGCCCAGCCAGCGCCGCCTCGGCGAGTCGGGCCAGCCCGAGCATCAGCAGAGCGGCGACGCCCAGGAGCAGGATGTGGTTGTTGACGTGGCGGACGTAGACCAGGGCTACCGTGGACAGGGCGAAACAGGCCGTCAGGGCAACTCGGGTGGGAGCGGGGAGGCCCGTCACACGCCCCAGGCGGTAGACGGCCCACACGCCCGCGACGTAGGCCGCGCCCGCTGACGCGACCGTCAGGACGTAACAGAAGGTCGCCGGATCCTGTTGCGCCGTCAGTCCGGTCAGCCACTGCAGGATCTGGTAGACGACGGCGAGGAGCAACGCGGGCACCGGCGACTTGTCGGAGTAGAAATAGCCGTCAATGAGCAGTTTGTCCTTCGTGCCGTGGCGGCGGAGGGCCGCGGCGTCGGGGGGGTAGGGGTTGCGGCCGGTCGGATCGCCGAGGTGGGGGACGGCGACGAAGATCGAACGGTCGATCGCCAGCGTGCCGTGGTCCACGAGGGCTTCGACGGTCGCGAGCCGGCTGCCGTCGTTCCAGGCGCCGGCGTAGGGGCGAGCGCTAATCAGGGCAACGGCCAGCGCGGCCAGGACGACGAGGTATTCGCCCCGGTTGCCTTCGCGGATCTGTGGTACGGTGGTGGCCATGCACCCTCCCTGGCGCGTATCGTCCGTGCGCGGCGGACCGAGTGCCCGCCGCGGCCCGCGGATGCTACACCAGGGAGGTTGTGGGCGACAAGGCGGACCTGAAGTCAGTTCGACGTATGGTCGTGAATGATCCGCCAGCCGGCAGAGGTCTGGCGGACGATGAGAGTGAACAGTCCGCCCGGCGCTTCCTTGCGGAGCGCCAGCTGCCAGCGCCCGCGTACAAGGGCGTGATCGGGGCCGAGGAAGGCGATGTCGATTTCGCCGAACGCGAGCTTGCCCATCTCCCGCCCCTCGCCCTGGTAGCGCTTGCGGTAGCGGTCCAGGGTGGCCTGCCAGCCGCGCTCCCTCGACTTGCCGGAGAAGAAGGTCAGGTCGGGCGACTGCCAGTAGCCGGCCATGAACCCTTCCAGGTCGCCCTTGTTCCAGGCGGCCACCTGGGCGTCGAGCACGGCCCGGATCGCCTTGCGCGCGTCGGCCCGGTCGGTTTTCCCCTGCGCCCCGACCGATGCAGGGAGCAGGAGTATTGTCAGGGTGGACAGGAATCGTTTCATGGTTCCCTCCGTGGTCCGGGAAAGAAAAGCGCTCCGGGCTGGTCCGACGATGCCGGTCAGTTCGTCTCGCCGTTCTGCTGGTCGGGCGGCGGGCCGAAGTCGATCTGCTTCCACAGGTCGTCCTCGGGCAACTGCTCGTTCGTGTTCTGCTGCCCGTGGGTCAGGCCGACGGCCTGTTCCGTGTCGTCGAGTTCGCGGGGCGGCGGCGCGGGCGTCGCGGGCAGCGGGGGCGGGGTGGTGCGGGATAACTGCGCGGCCTCGGCGGGGAGCGGCGGCGCCGCCTGGTCGGACAGCCCCTGGTGGATGCGAGCGCCGTTCACTTCCAGCGTGAAGTACGCCATTTCGGCCGGAACCTCAAACTCGAGGTATGCCGGGAGCCCCGTCGTCTGGAAGTCGCGAATCACCTGGCCCTGCGGATCCAGGATGCGGCCGTGGTCGGCGATGCGGGCGTTCTTATCGACCACCTCGGCGAAGATCTCCTGGAGCACGCGCATCTCGCTCGCCAGCTTGTGGTCCCAGAGATCGACGTCGGTCCCGGTGTCGAGGTCATCCAGCTCCTCCATCTGCCGCTCCGCGACGTCCGGCCCCAGCCCGATCAGGACGAACTTGACCGGCCGCCGTCGGCCGGCGGCGATGTCGCGCGCCAGCTGGACGCTGTACTCCTTGACCGCGTCGAGGTCGTGCAACTCGCCGTCGGTGATGAACACGTAGAACCCCCACGGCGCATCCTCGAAGCGCTCGACGAAGTAGCGCACCGCAGGTAGCAGTTGGGTTCCGGTGCCGAAGTCCTGCGGCGGGCCGAACGTGTGCCGCTCCGCCTCGTCGGCGCTGAAGTCGCCGACCTCCTCGATCTCCCCGCCGTTCTCGCCGGTGGACCAGTAGATGACGGTGGTGCCGCGGTCGGCGTCGATGCGCCGCGCCAGGTGGGCACAGATCTGCTGCGCCACCGGGCTGATCTCGTTGCGCGCCTGGGGCCGCTTGAAGATGGAGGAGACGACGCCTCCGCCGGTTTCCTGGCCGTAGAGCTTGGCCATCGAGCCCGAGCCGTCGAGGGCGATGCCGGTCTGAGCGCCCTCCCGGTACGGCTCCATCAGGATGGTCGCCACGACGCGGATTTTCCCGCCCGGCGCGGGGTGGACATTGACCTCGCCGAACGGATCGACAACCTTCTTCAGCTGGGCCATGAGTGTGTCTCCAAGGGCGTTGGCCCCCGCACCCCCCTGGCCCCCCTCTCCCACGAGGAGAGAGGGGGCCGGGGGGTGAGGGGGATTAGACCGTCAGATCCTGGCGGATACGCTGCCCCTCCACCTCCAGGGTGAAGTGCGAGGAATTGGCGGGTAGCCGGAAGTCCAGGAACGCGGGCAGTCCGGTATCGGAGTAATCCTTCGCCACGCGATCCTCGGCGTCGAGCACCTTGCCGCGGTCCGCCACGCGCGCGTTCTTGCTGACCACCTCGGCGAAAATCTGCTGCAGGACGCGCATCTGAGTGGCGATTTTGTGGTCCCACAGGTCGATGGGCGTGCCCGTGTCGAGGTCGTCCAGCTCCTCCATCTGCCGCTCGTTGACGTTGTTGCCGACCCCGACCAGGACGAACTTGACCGGCTTGCGCCGCCCGGCGGCGATCTCCCGGGCCAACCACCGGCTGTAGTCCTTGACGGCGGCGAGGTCGTGCAACTCGCCGTCGGTGATGAACACGTAGAACCCCCACGGCGCATCCTTGAAGCGCTCCACGAAATACCGGGCCGCGGGCAGCAGTTGGGTGCCGGTGCCGTAATCGCGCGGTGGGCCGAAGACGTGCGCCTCGGCCTGCTCGGCACGGAGATCCCCGACCTCTTCAATGCGGCTGCCGCCGGGGCCGGTCGCCCAGTAGATGACGGTGGTGCCGCCGTCGGCGTCGAGGGTCCGCGCCAGGTAGGCGCAGAGCTTCTGGGCCACTGGCGTGATCTCGTTGACGGTCGGCTTCTTGCGGCCGAACAGGCCGCCCAGGAACCCGCCGCCGCCGCTGCTCCCGTAGAGCGGTTCCATCGACCCGGACCCGTCGAGAGCGATCCCGGTCTGGGTGCCCTCGCGGCGCGGCTCCATGAGGATGGTGGCGGTGACCCGAATCTTGCCGCCCTTGTCGGGGTAAACGTTCACCTCGCCGAACGGATCGACGACCTGCTTCACCTGGGACATGGGCACCTCTTATTCACGATCCGGGTGATGGGGATGCCGGGCCGGCATCTGTAAAGTGCTTCGTCCCCACGGGATGATTATTGACCCGGCGCTGCGGCCGGCGGGCACTCGTTGCCGGCGAGGACCGCTGTGGCCGTTCGTCCGTAGGGCTGCCGCGCCTGGGTTACAGCGTCGGGCCGATGCTCCACGGCGCGAACTCCTCCTCGCCCACACCGGCTAGCTCGCTCTTCGTCTTCTTTCCGCTCGCCACCGCCAGGATCTCCTCGAAGATCTGCCGGCCGACCTCCTCGACCGGCACGCCGTCCAGGATCGCGCCGGCGTTGATGTCCATGTCGTCGCGCATGTGCTCGTACAGCGGCGTGTTGGTCGCGATCTTGAGCGACGGCGCCGGCTTGCAGCCGAACACGCTCCCGCGGCCGGTCGTGAACACGCACACGTTCGCCCCGCCCGCGACGATGCCCGTCATGCTCACCGGGTCGTACCCGGGCGTGTCCATCACCACGAACCCCTTCGTCCGCACCGGCTCGGCGTACCCGACCACGTCCACCAGCGCCGTGCTGCCACCCTTGGCGATCGCCCCGAGCGACTTCTCGTAGATCGTCGTCAGCCCGCCTTCCTTGTTGCCAGGAGACGGGTTGTTGTTGATCTCTGCTCCGAAGATGCCGGTGTACCACTCCCACCACTTGATGCGCTCGACCAGTTTCTCGCCGACGGCGCGCGTCACCGCGCGGCGTGTCAGAAGATGTTCGGCACCGTAAATCTCCGGCGTCTCGCCGATGATCGACGTCCCGCCCTGGGCGACGAGCAGGTCCGACGCGACACCGAGCGCCGGGTTGGCGGTCACGCCGCTATTGCCATCGGACCCGCCGCAGTTGGTGCCGAGGACGATCCGGTCCGCCGGTAACGTCGTTCGGCGCACATCGTTGACGCGCGGCAGCAACTCGGCGATGGCGCGTACACCCGCCTCGACTGTCTTGCCGATCCCGCCGCACTCCTGGATGGTCAGCACCAGTGGCGGCTTCCTGCCCGGCTCGCCGAGCCGAATGAGGCCCTGGTTCTCGATCAGGTGGACCGCCTGGCCGGTCTCGCAGCCGAGGCCGACGAGGATGTAGGCGGCGATGTTCGGATGCTTCGCGAAGCCGGCGAGGGTGCGGTCGAGTTGGTTGTGGTCCGAGCCGTCATACTGCATCGCGCAGCCGGCCTTGTGGGTGATCGCCAGCACTCCATCGACGTTCGGATACCGGCTCAGCAGGTCCGTTGCCCGGAAGCGCTCGGAGATGTACTTGCTCGTGCTCGCCGAACAGTTGACAGTGCTGATGATGGCGACGTAGTTGCGCGTCCCGTAGCGCAGGTGCTCGGGGCGGTCCGGTCCGCGGTCGTAGCCCTGGAAGGTGCGCTTCGCGGCCGGGGCGGCGGGCGGCGGCGGGCAGTCGCGGCAGAAGGCGTAGTCGCGCTCGAAGGCGTCGGCGGCGACGTTGTGGACGTGGACGTGTTCGCCCGGTGCGATATCGCGGCTCGCGAAGCCGATGATCTGGCCGTACTTGCAGACCGCCTCGCCCTTGTGGATGGGGCGCAGGGCGACCTTGTGGCCGAGGCCGATCCGGCCGCCGACGGTCAGGTCCGTCCCGTTGTACTGGACCTCCTGGCCCGGCTCCAGACGGTGTGCGGCGACGGCGACGTTGTCCTCCGGGCGAAGGTGGACGGCGACTCGCGACAGCGGCACGGCAGGCATCAACAGGCTCCCGGGTAGGGTGCTGGGTATTTGTGTCACGATACCGCGCCGGGGCGGGGTTTGCAAACCTGCACGGTCCGGCGCGCCCTCAGGGGCGCAACGACAACCCCGGAGCGGGAGCACCCCGGCACATGCTGGGGTGCTCCCGCTCCGGGGTAGAGGATCTGTTCCCGCGCCGGTCTTTACTGCTGATTGCCGTACCAGTAGCTCGGCGCAGCAGCGGGCGGCAGCATGGTTGGGGCGTGCATCTGAGGGGCCGGCGCCGCCGGGTAGCCGCCCATGCCGGGATGCGCCTGGCCGGGGTGGCCATACGGGGCGGGCTGGCCGTAGTGGCCAGGGTGGCCGTACCCGTGGTGGTTGTACTGCTCCATCGGCGGGTAGAGGAACGGGTGCGGCTGGTGGAACCCGTAGTACGCCGGGTGGTACGGCGGACGGAAGGCGGCGGCCTGCACCGTGCCGTACGGGGCCGCCATCATTCCGGGCCAGATCTGCGACGTCGGATTGACCGGGGCCGGGTTCGGCGGGGTGAAGGACGGGCCGCCGCCCGGGGCGCCCTGTGGCGGGGCGGCCGGGGCGCCGTCCTCGTGCGGCACGGGCGGGAGCGAATCCCCGATGCACGCGCCGTTATCGCACGGGTCGCCGTGGTGGCCCCAGCTCGGGCCGGCCGCGAGGCAGGACGGCGGGGGACCGAACCCCGGGCCGCCGAACCCCGGCCCGCCGAACCCCGGCCCGAAGAACGGGAAGGGGCAGCCGACCATCGTCATGTTTCCGTAACAGACAGGGCTGAAGGCGTTGTACGGGCGGACGGTGATCGTGCTCGAGTACTTGCTACATCCGCAACATCTGTTGAACAGCCACCCCGCCTGCAACAGCGGGGTGTTCCAGGCGAGGGCGGTGAGGCTCAGGAGGCCGGCGAGGATTCGCTTCTTCATTGGGGAGACCGCTCGTTGAAGTCAGGGGCGGACGGCTCGGCCACCATCCTGGTGGGACGCACGCTCCCGGGTTGGTTCCTCGGGAACTCTACCCGACGCCCGGCCCGCGGGCCGGCCGTGCGGCCCTGTTTTTTCCGCTTCCGACCCCAGGGGGCGGCGCAGTCTGCGCAGAATGGGTGCCGCTGGCGTGACGTGCAGGGTTTGGCAGGAGAATCACGCCGGCCGGCGGTTTCGCTCAAGAACGGGGCAGCGTGTGCCGCAGGTCAGGAGCCGGCGTAGGCGGGGATGGCGTCCAGGTCGAGTGGGGCGAAGCGGCCCTGACGCCACTTCTCGACGGCGACCGCCGCCATCGCCGCGTTGTCGGTGCAGAGAACCAGCGGAGGGATGAACAGCTCGGCCCCTTCGGCGGCGGCGCCGCGCTCCAGTGCGGCCCGGAGCGCGCGGTTGGCCGCAACGCCGCCGCCGACCGCGAGCCGCTTCAGCCCGGTCCGCCGCAGCGCCTGCCGGGCCTTGGCGCTCAGCACATCCACCACCGCCTGCTGGAAGCCGGCGGCCACGTCGGCGCGGGCCGGGCCGGGCGGGGGCGGAGCGCCGCGGGCCACCCCCTGGCCGTGGACCGCGTACAGCACCGCCGTCTTCAGCCCGCTGAAGCTGAAGTCGAGGCGGTCCTCGTGGAGGAACGAACGCGGGAACCGATGGGCGGCTGGATTGCCGCCGGCCGCCTCGCGCTCGACCGCCGGGCCGCCGGGAAACCCGAGGCCGAGGATGCTCGCGACCTTGTCGAACGCCTCCCCGGCCGCGTCGTCGATGGTGGCGCCGAGCAGTTCGAACTCCAGCGCGCTTCGGCAGTGAAACAGCGCCGTGTGGCCGCCGCTGACGACCAGGCCGACGCACGGGAAGATGTCGTGCCCGGCCGCCAGCCGGCAGGCGTAGATGTGGGCCTCGATGTGGTTGGCGGCGATCAGCGGCACGTCGAGGGCCAGCGCCAGCATCTTGGCGGCGCTGACGCCGACGAGCAGTGCGCCGACCAGTCCGGGCGTGTTGAGAACGACAACCGCCCCGACCTGATCGAGGCCGACGCCGGCCTGCGTCAGCGCCTCGTCGATGACCGGCAGCAGGCGCTGCAGGTGGGCGCGGGCGGCGACCTCCGGGACGACGCCGCCGAAGCGCGCGTGCAACTCGGTCTGGGACGCCACCACGTTTGCGAGGACGCGCGGCTCCTCGGTGAAGACCGCGGCGGCTGTCTCGTCACAGGACGTTTCGATGGCGAGGAAGAACATGTCCCTGCCCTGTCACGGCTCCCGGATCCGGTCGTCGGGCCGCTTGATCCCATCCTCAGTCTTGATGTGGTCGTCGATCATGCCGGCCGGAGAGACGCCGTGCGTCGCGATCTCGCCGCGCAGCTCCTTGCCGAGGATGCTGTGGTGACGGCCGTAGAAGTAGTAGATCAGCAGACCCAGCCCCAGCCAACCGAGCAGCCGATACCAGTTCGCCGGCGGCAGCGAGAACATCAGCAGCAGGCAGCTGGCGATCCCCAGGAGCGGGACGAGCGGCACCCACGGGCAGCGGAACGGCCGCTCGGCCCCCGGGTCGGTGCGGCGCATGATCAGCACAGCGGCGCAGACGACGACGAATGCGAACAGGGTGCCGATGTTCGTCAGATGCAGCAGCGCGCCGATCGGCAGCAGGCCGGCCAGGATGGCGACGAACAGGCCGATCAGGATGGTGCTCTTCCACGGCGTGCGGAACCGCGGGTGGACGTCGGAGAAGAACGCCCGCGGGACGAGCCCGTCCCGGGCCATCGCGAGGAAGACGCGCGGCGCGCTGAGCATCATCACCAGCAGCACGGACGTGATGCCGGCGACGCCGGCCGCGGAGATGATCAGGTCCGCCCACCCGAGCCCCACCTGCTCGAACGCCTTCGACACGCCCGCGTTGGGGTCGATCTGGTCGTAAGAAACCATGCCGGTCAGAACCGCGACGACACCGACGTACAGGACGGTGCAGATGACCAGCGACGCGATGATGCCGATCGGCACGTCGCGCTGCGGCTTGATCGCTTCCTCGGCGTGGGTGGACACCGAGTCGAAGCCGATGTACGCGAAGAAGATGATGGCCGCTCCGGCGATCATTCCGAGCGGATCGCCGGCCTGGTTCGCCTCGCCGTGGATCGGGGCGCCGAAGAAGCTGAGCCCGGTCCACCCATACGGGGCGAACGGCACATAGTTGCTCGGGTCGATGAAGAACATGCCGACGAGGATCACGAACAGCACGGCGGCCACCTTGATGCCGACCATGACGGCGTTGAACCCGGCGCTCTCCTTGATCCCCTTGACGAGCACGAGGGTGACGATGAACACGATCAGGACGGCCGGCAGGTTGATGAACGAGTCGGTCCGGTCGAACCCGCCGGTCTTCTCGTTGTACTCCAGCGCCGCGCTGCGGAAGCCCTCCGGGAAGTCGAGGTTGAACTTGCCGAGCACCCGACGGAAGTAGCTCGACCAGCCGTTCGCGACGGTCGCCGCGCCGACCGCGTACTCCAGCACCAGATCCCAGCCGATGATCCACGCGCCCAGCTCGCCCAGCGTGGTGTACGCATAGGTGTAGGCACTGCCGGCGACCGGCGCCATCGACGCGAACTCGGCATAGCACAGGGCGGCGAAGATGCACGTCACGCCCGCTACCATGTAGGAGACCATCAGCGCCGGCCCGGCCGTCTGGTTGGCCGCCTGTCCGGTCGCGACGAAGATGCCCGCGCCGATAACGGCGCCGATGCCCAGGGCAGTGAGCGTCACCGGCCCCAGAACCCGGCGCAGTCGGTGGTCGCCCCGCATTTCTTCCAGCAGGAGCTTCAACGACTTCCGCGCAAACAGCTGCTTCGCCATCCCTCGCTCCTTCAGGAGGCAACCGTCCGCGCCCGAAGCGTCAATGCGGGACGAGACCTGTCCCGCGCTGACGCTTTCGGCTCGGACGGCCCCGACTACTTGCTGTCCACGATCAACGTCACCGGGCCGTCATTGATCAGCTCGACCTGCATCAGCGCCTGGAACCGCCCGGTGGCGGTCGGCACTCCCAGTGCCCGCACCGCCGCGACGAACGCCTCGTACAGCGGGATCGCGACGTCGGGCGGGGCGGCGTCAAGGAAACTCGGCCGCCGGCCCTTGCGGCAGTCGCCGTAGAGGGTGAACTGACTGACCACCAACACGCCCCCGCCGCTCTCGGTCACGTCACGGTTCATCTTTCCCTCGGCGTCCTCGAAGACGCGCAGGGAAACGACCTTCTCCGCCAGCCACCGCGCCTGCTCGGGGGTGTCAGTGCGGGCGACGCCAAGCAAGACGAGCAGGCCAGGACCGATCTCGCCTGTCACCTCGTCCCCCACCCGCACTCGCGCTGCGCGAACGCGCTGCAAGACGACACGCATGGTCCCTCGGGGGGTTGGGGGCGCCGCGCCCGGTCGCGTCCCGGTCCCGGCGTCCGCAGGAATTTCATCGGAATGATACACACCCCGGCCCGATTGCCCACTGCAGTTTCCGCTGGCGACCGTTCGGAACGCGACAGGAGCGCAGGAATGATTAAAAGCGAATGAGTCTGGTCCGTCTCGACGCCGCGAAAGGCATGTGCTGGTAGAATCAAGCACCGTTCCACGCCGCGTTCCGCTTTCACTCCTCCAGGAGCCGCCCGTGCTCACCGCCTTTCAGATCCTGTCGTTGGTCGCGCTGGCGACGGCTGTTTTCCTCCTCTGGCGGCTCCCGGCGAGAGAGCCGGCCCCCCGGGAAGCAGGCCCTGCGGCCCGGAGCAGCAAGCGGTTGCTGGAGCTGGACGTCCTCCGTGGACTGGCCGCCCTGTGGGTCGTGGCGGAGCACTTCACCAGCGACCCGCACCGCCAGCCTTACATGGACGACCTGGCGTTCAACTTTCCCCTGCCCGCCTTCTACGGCGTGCAGCTGTTCTTCCTCATCAGCGGATTCGTCATCTTCATGACGATCGAGCGCGTACGCACCGGCGGCGAGTTTGTCCGCGCCCGGGCGTCGCGGCTGTACCCGGCGTACTGGACGGCCGTCATCCTCACGTTTGTCGTGGTCAGCCTGTTTCGGCCCGAGCTGTTAAGTGAAGTCAGCTTGCCGGACGCGCTCTTCAACCTGACCATGCTTCAGGATTGGTTCCAGGTGCCGCAGGTCGATAACGTTTACTGGACGCTGGCAGTCGAGTTGGCGTTCTACACCGCCATCTGTCTGCTGTTCATCAGCGGCCTGCTGCGGCGGGTCGAGTGGGTGGCGGTGGTCTGGCTAGCGGTCGTCATGGCCGCGCGGCTCGCGGAGAACGCCGGACTGGTCCGCTTCCCCGGCGCCGTCCAGATTACCTTCCTGCTGCCGTACACCCAGCTGTTCCTGGCCGGTATCCTGTTCTACAAGGTCCGGAACCGTCAGGATACGTGGGCGACGCACGTCCTCATCCTGACCTGCTGGGCGACGCAGCCGTGGGTATTCTGGGGCGGCACCGGCGGGGTGGGCGTGGTGGTAGCGACAGTGTGCTTCGCCCTCTTCTACGCCTTCGCCTACGACCGGCTACGATGGATCGCATGGGCGCCGCTGATCTTCCTGGGGACGATCTCGTACTCGCTCTACCTGACGCACCAGAACATCGGCATGGCCTTCATCCTGAACCTGAACGACGCGGAGGTGAACCCGAACGTGAGCGTCCTGCTCGCGGTGGCGCTGTCGCTGCTGATCGCAACGGCCATCACGTTTGGCGTCGAGCACCCGTGCATGCGGCTCCTGCGAGCCAGGAAGAAGGCGGCCGCCCCGGCAGGCGAACTTCCGCTGCCCACGACCGTCCAGGCTTGACGCACGGCCACCTCCTGGCGCTGGCGCTCCGGGTTGGTCCGCCGATGCCGCGGCGGGTATGCTGACACCCAGGGCGGCCCTTACCCCTTCCTCCCGGAGGTCCATCATGCTCAACCGACGCGGCTGGTTGCAAGGCACCGCGGCACTCCTCGCCTCCCTGGGGTCCGACCGTTTCGCCCGGGGCCAGGCAGCTTCACCGGCCCCGCAGGGGGCGGAGCAACCGACCCGGGGAGTGCCGGCGGCTCCGTTCCGCTGGGTGACCGGCGATCCGGTCGTGGGGCCGGCTCGGGGGCGCGACGACCCGTGCCACGCCATCAAGGATCCGTCGGTCGTCTTCCACGGCGGCCGCTGGCACCTGTTCTGCACGATCCGCAGCCGCCGGCGAACCCACCAGATCGAGTACCTGTCGTTCGCTGACTGGGCCAACGCCGACCGGGCCGAGCGGCGCATCCTGCCCCTGACGGACGGCTACTTCTGTGCCCCCCAGGTGTTCTACTTCACGCCCCAGCGGCGCTGGTATCTGATCTATCAGGTGAGCGACCGGGCGCGACGGCCGGCCCTGCAGCCGGCCTGCTCGACGACCGCCGACCCGACCGACCCCGCGTCGTGGAGCCGGCCGCGTCTGCTGTTCGAGACGGGGCCGGAGGGAGTTGAGCGCTGGATCGACTTCTGGGTGATCTGCGACGACGACCGGGCTCACCTGTTCTTCACGTCGCTGGACGGGCGCATGTGGCGCGCGGACACGACCCGGGCTCGGTTCCCGCACGGGTGGGGGCGGCCGCAGGTGGTGTTGCGGGACGATCTGTTCGAGGCCAGCCACACCTACCGGCTGCGCGGGCAGGATCGCTATCTGACGGTGGTCGAGGCGCAGGGATCCGGCGGCCGGCGCTACTACAAGGCGTATCTGGCGGACCGCCTTGACGGAGCGTGGCGGCCGCTGGCAGCCAGTCGGGAGACGCCGTTCGCGGCGCCAGGGAACGTGCGGCAGACCGGCCGGGCGTGGACCGACTCATTCAGTCACGGCGAGTTGCTGCGGGCCGGCACCGACGAGCGACTGGAGGTGGACCCGGCGCGGCTGCGGTTCCTTTTCCAGGGAGTGAGTGACCGCGAGCGCCAGGGCCGTCCGTACGGCGAGATCCCGTGGCGCCTCGGACTGCTGGAGCCTGCGCAGGGCTGACCAGCCCGCGGCGCCAGCGCCGGGCGCTCGCGGCCTCTGCAAAGCCCACGGGACGCCACCCGTGGGCTTTGCAGAGCCCCTTGCACACCAGGCCGCTTGTTCCTGCCCTAGTTCGACTCTCCCCAGACCTTCGGCACCTGGAACCCCTTCGCCTTCGGGGCTGCCCTCGGCGGGACCGCCTGCCGCCCATATGCCTCCAGACGCGCCCGCAGCTCGCGGACCCGTTCCGGCTCCTTCGCGGCCAGGTTGGTCTGCTCGGACGGATCCCGCACGAGGTCGAACAGCTCGACCGACGGGGCGCCCTGTTTCTTCTTCCCCTTCGCCTTGCCCTTCCCGTCCGGGTTGTCCTTTCCCTTGCCGTTCAGGACCAGCTTCCAGTCGCCCCGCCGCAGGGCGCTGCGGGTGGGCGTGACGTTGAGCAGGATGTCGTCGTGCGGCGACTTTTCCCCCGCCGTCAGCACGCCCCAGATATCCTTGCCGTCGAGCGGCAGCTGCTGTTTGAGCGACCCCCCGGCGCGCTGGACGAGGGTGGGATACCAATCAACCATGTGGAGCGGCTCGGAAATGGTGAGGCCGCCCTTGATGCGCCCGGGCCATGTGACGAACGCCGCCGCGAGCACGCCGCCCTGGTAGAGACTCCCCTTGCCGGCGCGGAGGCGGCCGTTGGTCGCCCCGAGGTTGACCGGCCCGCCGTTGTCGCTGGAAAAGATGATGATGGTGTTCTCCAGCAGGCCGCGCCGGGCGAGAGCGGCAACGATCCGGCCGATCTGCTCATCGACGGCGTGGACCATCGCGGCGTAGCTGCGGCGGGTCTTGTCCTTGATGTGGTCGTACTGCTTCAGATGTTCCGGCAGCGCCTGCAGCGGCGTGTGCGGAGCGTTGAACGCCACGTACAGGAACAGCGGGGTCTTCTCGTCGTGCCGATCAACGAGGCGCACCGCCTCGTCTCCCAACAGGGTCGTGGTGTACCCATCGTCCCTGCAGACCTTGTCGTTGCGGTGCCAGTCGAACCCGCCGTCGCGCAGGTGGGTGAAGTAGTCCAGCGCGCCGTTGTAGTGGCCGTACTGGTGGGCGAATCCGCGTCGCGTCGGCAGGTACGCCGGCTGGAAGTGCCCCAGGTGCCACTTGCCGATGATGGCGGTGAAGTACCCCGCCCCGCGCAGCGCATCGGCCAGGGTGCGCTCTTCCAGCGGCAGGCCATACTGCGCCCACGGCCGGACGACGCCGACCTGCAGCCCGTACCGCATCGGGTAGCGGCCGGTCATCAGGGCCGCCCGCGTCGGCGAGCAGACCGGCTGCACGTGGAACGCCGCGAGCTTCGCTCCGGACCTGGCGAGCCGATCAATGTGCGGCGTCTTGATGTCGCCGCCGTTGAATCCGACGTCGGTGTAGCCGAGGTCGTCGAGCAGGAGAAACAGAATGTTCGGCTTCTTCCCCGCTCCCGCCGCCTGGGCGACAGGCGAGACGGCGAGCAGGAGGAGGAGGGCCAGAAACGTGCGCGGGAAGCTGCTCATCGATCACCTCTGTTTCGATTGGACCGGGACCGCCACCTCATTCCCGCCGCCGGACAGGTCAGCCCGTCGAAGGGTGAGATCGCAACCGCCCCCCATGACACCCCGGGCCGTGGGCTGGATCAAGTAAAATCCCGCGGCGGACGTTCCCGGTGACGAGGGAGGGAGCCGCCGCGGGCGATCTCGGCCCTGCGAACTTTGACCCGGCCGGAGGGGACGGTTATGCTGAGGGAGTGAGGACAAAAAGACAGGAGGGCGGCACGGCCATGCACATCCCCACCACGATGGCGAACGAGCCTGCGGTCGTCTACCCCGACAGTGATGGACAACCGATGGCCGACAACACGCTACAGTTCCAGTACATCGTGACGATCAAGGGCGGGCTGGATGCCCTGTACCGCGATAATCCGCAGGTGTTCGTCGCCGGTGACCTGCTCTGGTATCCGGTGGAGGGGAACAACACTATCCGGCAAGCGCCCGACGTGATGGTGGCGTTCGGCCGGCCGAAGGGGGACCGCGGGTCGTATCGCCAGTGGGACGAGGGCGGCGTTGCCCCCCAGGTCGTCTTCGAGATCCTCTCGCCGGGGAACCGCCTGGCGGAACTCGTGCGCAAGTTCAAGTTTTACGAGCGGTACGGAGTGCAGGAGTACTACGTCTACGATCCGGACCGGGGTACGCTCGAGGGCTGGCAGCGAGAGGGGGACAACCTCGTCGAGATTCTGTTCGTGGACGGCTGGACCAGCCCCTTGCTGGGGGTGACCTTCCGTCTGATCGGCAAGGCGCTGGAACTGGTCGGCCCGGACGGGAAGAAGTTCGCCACCTACGTCGAGCTGGTCGAGCAGCGGGAGCAGGCTCTCAAGGAAGTTCAACAGGAGCGTGAGCGCGCCGCGCGGTTGCGGGCGCAACTCCGCGCCCTGGGCGTCGAGCCGGAGTTGTAACCAGCCGCCGTTGGGCGCGCCGAGTAGCACCGGATCAGGTTTCGCGACGGATCACGCGCTCCGTCAGCGCCTCCAGGATCGCGCGACATTCCGACGGAGGTAGGCACGCCAGCTCGGCCCGCGCGCGGGACGCGAACTCGCCGGCGCGACGGCGTGCGTAGTCCAGCGCGTCGCTATCGAGCAGGAACGGCCGCAGCGCCTCGCGCTTGTGATTCCCCGGGCTGTGCAGGAGCTGGCGGATGCGCGCCGCCCGCTCAGGGGCCGCCTGGTGCAGCAACCGCAGCAGCGGCAGGGTCAGCTTCTGCTGTTCCAGATCCGTGCCAAGGGATTTGCCCGTCGCCCGCTCCTCACCGACGAGGTCGAGCAGATCGTCGGCGATCTGGAACGCCACGCCCAGCGCCCGCCCGTAGACCGCCAGCCGCTCCTGCACCGCGTCGGAAACGCCGCTGTACCGGGCACCCAGGCGGCAGCAGCACGCGGTCAGCTCGGCCGTCTTGGCGTCGATGATGGCGAAGTAGTCCGGCTCGCCCAGCGCCAGGTTGCCGCGCTCGGTGACCTGGTGCAGTTCGCCCTCGCACACCCGGTTGGTCGCGGCCCCGATCAACCGGCACGCCTCCGCGTCCCCCAGAGTACTCGACAGGTGAAAGGCGTGGGTGAACAGATAATCGCCCAGCAGGATGCTCGCCTGGTTGCCCCACACCGCGTTGACCGTCGCGACGTGGCGGCGCACCGTCGCGCTGTCGAGGACGTCGTCGTGAACCAGCGTGGCGGTGTGGATCATCTCGACGACGGCGCCGAGGACATGGTGGGCCGGCGTCACCCGGCCGCAGGCGCGGGCGGTGAGCAGGAGCAGGGCCGGCCGGAGCCGCTTGCCGCGGTAGTGTCCCAGGTGGGCCACCAGCCGCGCCACCCCCGGCCGCCCGCTCTCCAGGGTGAGGGCCAGGACGCGCTCGACCTCTTCCAGGTCGGCGGCGATCGGCCCGTACCAGTCCGGCTGGGGGCGCACCTTCTCCACCCCAGGCGTCAGCACCTGGTTCATTGACATCTCCCTCAAAACGCGCGGGGCTGCACGACGTTCAGAACTTTCAAATCTTATTGAATCCTAGGCGGGCAGGCCAGAGGAGTCAACGTCCCGTCGAAACGTACCGCTCTTGCCGCCGGTCTTTTCTTCGAGGCGGACGGCCTCGATGGTCATACCACGATCGACTGCCTTGCACATGTCGTAGACGGTCAGGGCAGCGACGCTGGCGGCGGTGAGAGCCTCCATCTCGACGCCGGTGCGGGCGAACACCTTCGCGGTCGCGTCGATGCACAACAGGTTCTCCCCGTCGAAGGAGAACTGGACCTTTACCGACGTGAGCGGCAGCGGATGGCAGAGCGGAATCAGGTCGCCGGTGCGCTTGGCGGCCATGATGCCGGCCAGGCGCGCGACCTCCAGGACGTCGCCCTTGGCGAGGGCTCGGTCGCGGATCAGGGTCAACGTGGCAGGGGCCATGCGGACGCGGGCGCTGGCGCGGGCCTCGCGCAGGGTCTCGGGCTTGGCGCTGGTGTCCACCATGCGGCTGCCGCCCTGCTCGTCGAAGTGGGTCAGTTCGGGCATCTCTTCTCCCTCGTCCAGTCCTCCGCAGGACGAACCGCACGTCCCGGCACCGCACAACGCCCATTTTATCGGGACGCCTGCGATTGCCCATCACGAGCGCCTGGGCAACGGTCCCCGGTCGGCGATAATGGGTTCATGACGAACGTCGGCGGGATCGTGCTGTGCGGCGGACAGAGCAAGCGCATGGGCCGGCCAAAGGCCTGGCTGCCCTTTGGCGACGAACTCATGTTGCCGCGCGTGGTGCGCCTGCTCGGGGAGGTGGTGAGCCCCGTCGTCGTCGTCGCGGCGCCCGACCAGGACGTACCCCCACTGCCCCCGGACGTGCGCCTCGTCCGCGATGAGGAGAAAGGGCGCGGGCCGCTCCAGGGGTTGGCGGCCGGACTGGCGGCGCTGGCGGGACAGGCCGACGCCGCTTACCTCTCCTCCTGTGACGCGCCCTTCCTGCGCCCGGCGTTCGTCCGCCGCCTGATCGAACTGCTCGACAGGGACGCAATCTGCGTGCCGCGCGTCGGCGACTATCACCACCCGCTCGCCGCTGTCTATCGCATCTCGGTCGCAGCTGCGGTCAACCGCCTCCTGCGTGCGGGGCGTCTGCGGCCGTTCTTCCTGTTCGAGGCGGTCCCGACACGTGTGGTCGGGCCGGACGAACTGGCGGATGCCGACCCCGACTTCCAGTCGCTGCGCAACCTGAACACGCCTGCGGACTACGACGCGGTCCTGCGGGAACTGCGGGCAGAAGACGCGAGCGGGCGGGGCGCAGGCTCGGCGCCGCCGGAAAATGCTTGACTGCCTTCCGAACGGCGCGACAATAGTGCAGGATTGTGGTAGAACAGAAAAGGGCGCCTCCCCACCGACGGGCGAGGCTCTCGGGCCACACCCAGCGGGTCCACAACTGACGGCGCTCCCCCAGGGTTCCTCCTCGAGCGCCGCCGTCAGTCATGCGTCACGGAGCAGTGTCGCCATGTCCTCCTCGCCGGACAGCCCCAACGCCCACGACCCGAGCGTCCTGGGCGAACAGCCGGTCGATCGCTCCGAGGCCGTCACCGCCACGGACCTGATTATTACACCCCCGGAGTACCTTCGGGAGATCCACGACGCCCTGGAGCGAGCGGAGCGTGCCTACGCGCGGGGGGATGTCGAGGACGCGATGCGCTGCGCCGAGGAAGGGCAGGCGACCATCCGGGTGGCGCTGCCGAAACTCGGCCCCACCGCCATCCCCTGGTTCTACGACGCCTTCTTTCAGTCGTTCCGCATCCAGCCGCAGTACCGCCGGGCGGTAGTCCTGTACAAGCAGGCGCTGCTGTGCCGCGAGCGCCAGGCGGGCCGCCGCACCGTTGGGCGTCCGTGCAGCGACGACGGCTTCCGCAAGGCCTGGCAGATCCTCGAACCGGCGGTCACCGAGTTACCCGCCACGCCCGATCCCGAGTTGCTCGTCTACGATTACCCGATTGCCGGTCGCGTGCTGCGCGGGGTGGTGCGCCTGCGCGACAAGCTGCGCCGCCGCGTGGGCCACGTTTCACCACCCCGTTGACGGCCGGGCAGACCGGCTGCCCGCCAGGGGCGTGCGCCGGCATGCTCCGGGTGAAGCGTCCCGTCTCTCACTGCTCGGCGGTCTTGAAGCCGACGGTAGCAATGTTGTTCTGCGGTTCGTTCGGGGTCGGCGTTTCCAGCCGCGCCAGCATCTCCTGAGCCTGGCGGTGGTCGGGCTTCGTCTGCAGCACCTGCCGCAGGTGCTGCTTCGCCAACTCCGGCTGCTTCAGGTGGTCGGCCATCCGTGCCAGGTTGTAGTGGGCTCGGCTCTCGCCCTGCACCCGGGTCAGGACCGCCTCGCCCTCCTCGAACCGGCCGATCCGGGCCAGGCACAGGCCGTACTGGGTGCCGTACTCGCGGTTTTCTGGATCGAGTTCGTGCGCCTTCTTCAGCCCGTCCAGGGCCGGCTGCCATTCCTTCCGCCGACAGTGGCAAATGCCCAGGTGAAACCACAGGGCCGGCTCCTTCGGCAGCTTCTCCAGCCCCTGATGGTAGGCCGCCACGGCCCGCCTGTGGTCGTCCCGGATCGCGAAGTGGTTGGCGAGGGCCAGGTACGCATCCGCGTGCCTGGGGTCGATCTCGATCGCCTTCTGGTATGCCTGGCGTGCCCGGTCCAGCTGCTGCTGCCTCTGTGCGTCCGAGACGGACGGCTGGTCCGGCAGGGCGCCGTTCTCGCACAGCTTGCCAACGGCGACGTGGAGGGCCGCGCTCGGCTTACCGTTCCCCCGGGGCGGCGCAGACTTCGGCGACGCCATCGACGTCAGGTATTCCGCAGACCCCCCCGGCACCCCCGGCTGCGTGACGCATCCCGCGCACGCTCCCGCCAGGAACAGCGCCGCCAGCGCGGATCGGTGACAATCCATTGTCGCCCCCTTTCAGTGGTCGCAGAGGCCATTCGACCAGCCCGGAGCCCGCGAACCACTGCGCCTAGAATTCGCAAATGAACGTGGCTGCCGCCTCGGCCATGAGTTCGCGCGTGAGTTGGACGGGTTGTCTACGAAATCGGCAAATCGACTGGACGATCTCCAGCAGATCTCGGCAGTCGCTCGCGCGCGGACACCGGCCGCGGGTGTAGTAACGCTCGTACAGGTACTCGACCGCGGCCGGGCACGGATTGACGCCGAGGCGCTTCGCCACCCCGTTGAAGATCCGCTCGTACACCTCGCGCACCGGCGCCTGGATCTCCACCTTGTGGCGGATGCGGCGCATGAAGGCGTCATCAACCAGGTCTTTCGGGTCGAGGTTGGTGGAGAAGATGATCAGCTGCTCGAACGGCACCTCGAACTTCTTGCCGGAGATCACCGTCAGGAAGTCGTGGCGGTCCTCCAGCGGCAGGATCCAGCGGTTGAGCAGTTCCTTGGGGGTGCATAGCTGGCGGCCGAAGTCGTCGATCAGGAAGATGCCGCCGTTCGCCTTGATGTGGAGCGGGGCCTGGTAGTAGTTCGCCGTCGCGTTGTAGCGCAGGTCGAGCATCTCCAGCGCCAGCTCGCCGCCCGTCACGATCACCGGCCGGCGGATGCGCACCCAGCGCGGATCGACGGTCCCGGTGTTAAGCAGCCGGCGAATGGTCGCCTCGTTGTCCTCCAGCCGGTCGTTCGGGTCGGTATCGACGGTCTGGTGAACCGCCTTGTCGTAGACGGTGATAATGCTGTTCTCGGCGAGGAAGGCGTGCGGAACGTAGATCTCGCCGCCGGCATTGTTCATGAAGTCGCCGATCGACCGGGCGATGGCTGTCTTGCCGTTGCCGGGCGGGCCGTAGATGAAGACGCTCTTGCCGCTGACGATGGCCGGGCCGAGGGCGCCGAACAGCGCCTCGGGGATGACCAGGTGGGCGAACGCGGCCCGCAGCGGCTCCGGGGCGCAGTTGATGCCGGTGACCGCCTGGCGGTACGTCTGCTCGATGTAGTCTTCCAGCGGGACCGGAGCCGGGCCGACGTAGGCGCACTGCTTCATTGCCTCCATCGCTCGCTTGCGGCCGAGTTCCGTCAGGTTGAACCGATAGCTGACACGGCCGATCAACTCCCCGCCGGTTACCTCCAGGCACTTCTCGTCCTTGAGGAAGCGGAGGGCTTCCTCGATCACCTTGAACGGCAGGCAGACGAAGCGCGCCAGGTCCAGGCCCAGCATCGCCCCGCGCGTGTAGACGGTGCGCAGGATCAGGTCGCTCAGGAACGGCAGGGTCAGGCCGGCCTCGGCCAGCGTCTCCGGGGCGCCGGGCGCCTCGGGCATCCCCACTCCGTCCCACTCCATCCCCGTGGCTCGGTTCGCGTACTGCATGGCGTGTTGTGAGTCCCTGGTGGTTACCGTGTGAGCGGCGCGGCGTGGGCCGCCGGTTGGGCACCCCGGTGTGAGGGGGCGCGTTATTTCGTCGAGCGCGTCAGCAGGAAGATGGCGATGGCCGCGATGACCGCCGCCACCTGAATCAGGCGTTCCTTGTCGGCCAGGATGGCGTTCCAGCCGACAGGAACGGCTGCCCGCACCGCCGGCGCCGCGGCGGGCGCCGGGCCGAGAGCCTGGGCAGCGCCGGCCGCCGGGGCAGGACAGGGCGGGGTCGCCAGCAGGAAGACCGCCAGCACCAAGGCCCAGGCCGGGAAACGTGTCGGTCGTTGGTCGTTCATGGTTGTTCGTCCAGGTTGCGAGCGAAACCGAACCCCCTCCCCTCAGGGGGGAGGGGGAGGCGGTTTCACACCCTTACCGCGGGGCCGGGCCGGTCGGGCCGCCCGAGGTCATGCCGGGGCCGCTGCCCTGCATCGGCAGCGTGCCCATCGACGTGGCGTAGTTCTGCATGATCGACGTCTGCATCGGCTGGGAGTGTATCCCGGCCGTCGGCGGGTCGTGGATGGCCACCTCCCACGCGATCGGGCGGTCGGCGGTATGGGCCTGCAGGAACCGCTCGACGACCTGCACGCGCCGACCGTCCAGGTCGTGCCGCGCGTTGATCAGCTTGTCCGGGGCGGCCTGGTCGAACGGCAGTTCCGTCACGCCGGCCGTCTGCACCCACAGCTTCGGGTCGGGGTGCGGCCGCTTGCGGGCCAGGTGGGACAGGTAGATCTGCCCGGCCAGCGTCAGCTTGTCGGTGCCCGGCTCGAAGAAGTACGCCCACACCGTCTGGTCCAGGACGTGGCCGTTGGCTGCCTGGGTGGCAAACGGCGTCACGACCGCCTGCCGGGACATCGCGTTGTACCGCTCCGGGTAGCAAGGATCGACGAAGTTGTCGTACAGCTTGCACCCCCCGAGGGCGGCCAGGCCGGTCCCAAGGCAAGCCGCCGTCACCACGCGCATGATGAATCCATTCATCCGCTCTCTCCTCCAGGAGCGATCGGCGGTCAGTGGTCGGCGGTCAGCGGCTTTGCTGACCCCGCCGGCTGGCTGTCGATCGCCGGTCCGTTTATGGGAGTGGCCTGCAATCCCGGCCCGCGTCTTCGCCGACCGCCGACCGCCGACCGCCCCTCCGTTACTTGAACATCGTCTCCGCGATATTGATCGCCGCCGGCCCCACGAGGACCACGAAAATCCCCGGGAAGATGAACAGGATCAGCGGGAACAGCAGCTGCACCGCCGTCTTGGCCGCCTTCTCCTCGGCGATCTGCTTGCGCCGGGTACGCATCGAGTCCGACTGCACCCGCAGCGCCTGGGCGATGCTCGACCCGAAGCGGTCCGCCTGGATCAGGATGGCCGCCAGGCTCCGCACGTCGTCCACCCCCGTCCGCACGCCCAGGTCGTGCAGCACCTCACGGCGCGGCCGTCCCATCTGCAGCTGAAAGTTCGCCAGCGAGAACTCCTCGCAGATGACCTTGGCGTGTTCGCTCATCTCGTCGCACACCTTCCGCATGGCCGCGTCCAGCCCGAGGCCGCTCTCGACGCACACGACCAGCAGGTCGAGGGCGTCCGGCAGGGACAGGAAGATCTGCTCCTGCCGCTTGCGGCGCAGCCACCACAGCACGATGCTCGGCAGGTAGAAGCCGATCCCGGTGAAGATCACCACCCACTGCAGGCTGTCCCACCCGAACGAACGCCCCGGCAGAAAGATGATCGCCGAGCCGAGGAAGAACAGCACCAGGGACGCGAAGCGGACGCCGGAGTAGACCATCGTTGCGGCGTCGCTGCGAAACCCGGCGTTGGCCAGCTTCGTCTTGAGGGCGTTCTGTTCCAGCTCGCTCTGCGGCATCAGCGGGGCGGAGATGGCCTTGGCCGTCTCCAGCAGTCCGGCGAAGCGCTCGTTCCCCCTGGCCGTCTTCGGATCCTCGATGTCCGCCAGCGATCGCGGCCGACTCAGCCGCGCCAGCCGGTCCAGCGCCTTGCTGTTGCGCGACGAGATCATCGACAGCACGCTCCAGATGCCCAGGACAATGCCCAGGAACACCAGCAGGGGGATCAGCGCAGTCACGGCGATGAAGGCGTATGGCACGGTTGCATCCTCTTCGGGGCACTGAGTACTACTGAGTACGGCGTACTCAGACCTTGATGTTCACGATCTTCTTGATGACGACGGCACCGACCAGCTGGGCGATCAGGGCGAAGACGCTCATCTTGATCCCCAGCGGGTGAGTCCACAGCTTCTCGACGTAGTCCGGCTTGATGTACAGCATCATCAGGAACAGGCCAAACGGCAGGGCGATCAGGATCACGCCGCTGAGGCGCCCCTCGGCCGTCAGCGCCTGCACCTGGCCGAGGATGCGGAACCGCTCGCGGACCACGTAGCCGATCTTGTCCAGGATCTCCGACAGGTCGCCGCCGGTCTGTCGCTGGACCAGGACGCTCGTCACGAAGAAGCGCAGGTCCAGGCTCGGGACGCGCTCGCACATCGACTTCAGCGCGTCCTCGATCGGGATGCCGAGGTTCTGCTCCTCGTACACCCGGTTGAACTCGTCGGAGATCGGTGACGGCATCTCCTCCCCGACCACGTGCAGGCCGGCCGCCAGACTATGGCCGGCCCGCAGCGCCCGGGCGACCAACTCCAGCGCGTCCGGCAGCTGCGCCTGGAACGACTTGAGCCGCACCCGCCGCTTGTTCAGCAGCCATGCCCACGGAACCAGGAACATCAGCACCCCGAACACCGGCGCCACGAACCACTTGATACCGGCCAGCCAGCTTCCGGTTGCCCCGACCAGGGCCAGCAGGATGCCGACGCCAAACAGGGTACTCGGCTTGATGTTGCAGTCGGCCTGCAGGAACAGCTTCTGCAGGCTCGGGAGCTGCGGGATGACCATCTCCAGCAGCGATTGCTTGTCCCGCTCGAACGCCGTCTGTCGCAGGATACTCGTCGCGCCGTCGTCGCGCCTGCGCTTGCCGGTCAGCGTGTCGAGCCGGTCGCGCGTCCGGTTGCTGCCGTCGTCGGCCAGCACGAACATCACCAACCCGACCACCGCCGTGACGCCGAGAAAGGCCAGCAAGGAGATTAGCAGGGGAGTCATGTCACAGGTGTCCTTGCGATCGTTAGTGGTTAGTGGTTAGTGGTTAGTGGTTAGTGGTTAGTGGTTAGTGGTTAGTGGATCGTTATCAGCTGGTAGCCAATGGCCTGGAGTGCTTCCGACTCACTAACCACTAACCACTAACCACTAACCACTAGTCTCGCAGCAGCACGCGCTCGGCGAACAGGTTCGACGGCAGCTTGATCCCGGACGCCTCGAGCTGGGCGATGAACGTCGGCCGCACGCCGGTTGCCTCGAACTGGCCGAATGCGCGGCCGTTCTGGTCGAGGCCCAGCTGCTTGAACCGGAACACGTCCTGCATGATGATCACGTCCTGCTCCATCCCCAGCACCTCGGTGATGGTCGTGATCTTGCGCGGTCCGCCCTGCAGCCGGTTCGCCTGGATGATGACGTCCACGGCCGAGCTGATCTGCTGCCGCATCGCCTTGATCGGCAGCTCCATGCCGGCCATCATGATCATCGTTTCGAGCCGGGCCTGGGCGTCGCGCGGCGTGTTCGCGTGCAGCGTCGTCATCGACCCGGCGTGGCCGGTGTTCATGGCCTGGAGCATGTCCAGCGCCTCGGCCCCGCGGCACTCGCCGATGATGATTCGTTCCGGCCGCATACGCAGAGCGTTGCGCACCAGATCGCGCGTGTTGACCTGGCCCTTGCCCTCGATATTCGGCGGCCGGGTTTCGAGCCGGACAATGTGGTCCTGCTGCAGCTGGAGTTCGGCCGCGTCCTCGATCGTCACGATGCGCTCGTCGTGCGGGATGAAGCTCGACAGCGTGTTCAGCAGGGTCGTCTTGCCGCAACCCGTGCCGCCGGAGATCACGATGTTCAGGCGCGCCTTGATGCACGCCTCCATGAGCATCGCCATCTCCGGAGTGAACGCCTTGAAGTTGAGCAGATCCTCCAGCTTCAGCGGGTTCGCCCCGAACCGGCGAATGGACATGCTCGGGCCGTCCAGCGCCAGCGGCGGGATGATGGCGTTGACGCGGCTGCCGTCCGGCAGTCGGGCGTCCACCATCGGGCTCGTCTCGTCCACGCGCCGGCCGACCTTCGACACGATCCGGTCGATGATCTGCAGCAGGTGGTCGTTGTCCCGGAACTTGACATCCGTCTTCTCCAGCTTCCCGCGGCGCTCGACGTAGATCTTGTGCGGGCCGTTGATCAGGATGTCGCTGATCGTCGGATCCTTGAGCAGCATCTCCAGCGGCCCGAACCCGAACGTTTCGTCGAGCACCTCGTCGATCAGGCGCTCGCGCTCCATCCGGTTCAGGAGCGGGTTCTCGGTGTCGCACAGCCGCTCGACGACGAGCCGGATCTCACGCCGCAGGGTCTCCCCGGCCAGGTCGCTGACACGCGACAGGTCGAGCTTATCGACCAGCTTGCTGTGGATGAGGCGCTTCAGCTCCTCGAAACTCTTGTTCGACTGCCGGTCCAGGCCGGCCTGGGACGCCCCGCCGAGCCGGCTCAGACCGGCCTGGCTGATCCCGTTGAGTCCTCGCTGCAGGCGTGACATCGGTGCTTACCTCGTGGTGAATGCGCTGCTCGCCCTCAAAGCCCACGGGTCGCAGTCCGTGGGCTTTGGGCCTCTGCTCTGTTACCTGTCCGTTACCGGAACGAGAAGAACCCGCGGCGCTCCTTCTTCTGCTCCTGCGGCCCCTTGCCGCACAGCGCGCTGGCGAGGTCCAGCAGCGCCAGCTGGGCCTTGCTCCGGGGGGCGTGCTCCAGCAGCGGCACGCCAGCGTTGCGCGCCCCGAGCATGGCCTTGTAGTCGTTGGGAATCTGCCAGTAGATCGGCCGGCCAACCGTCTCCTCGGCCTTTTTGAGGCTGATCTCCCCGTCCTCCGATCCGACCCGGTTGACAACGATCCGGACCTTCTCCCCGAGTCCGTCCTCCGTCCCGAGGGTGTGGAGCATGCGCACCACGTTCCGCAGGCTCGTCAGCTCCAGCTGGGCGACGAGCAGAATGACGTCGCTCATGCGCATCGCCGTCAGGTCGGTCGGGGTGAAGCGCTTGCTCAGATCGAAGATCAGGTGGGTGTAGCTTGCCCGCAGCAGGTTGATGACCCGCTGCAAATGGTCCTCGTGGATCAGAGCGATGTCTTCCATCTGGACCGGGTGCGGCAGGAGCGACAGCCCGGTCGCGTGCTTGCACAGGGACCGGCGGAGGAACGTCATGTCGAGCCGGTCGATGTTCAGGGCGACATCGGCCAGGGTGTAGTCCGGGATCAGGTCGAGGGCGACGTCAGCGTCGCCGAGGGCCAGATCCAGGTCGATCAGGGCGACGTTGTGGTTCTTGTCCTGGTGGGCGAGGTTGCACCCGAGGTTGACGGCCAGGCTGGTACAGCCAACGCCGCCCCGGGAGCCGATGATCGAGACGACCTGCGACTCGACCTTCGCGGTCCCGTTGACCATCATCCCGTCCACCGACCCGCGGCTGCTGCGGAGGCGCTGCAGGCAGGTGAGCAGTTCCTCCAGAACGACCGGCTGGGTCAGGAACTCCTTGGCGCCGGCCCGGAGGGCCTGGAGGATCGACTGGCCGTCGCCGCGGGCGCTGACGGCCAGGATCGGCAGACCCGGGCACTCGGCGCCGAGCTGGGCGATCAGCTGCAGAGCCTTGTTGTGGTCGGTATCGAGGGCGATGACGACAAGGTCCGGGTTCGACTGGCGGGCCACGTCGGTGAAGAACTCGTACCGCGAGCACTCCGCCTCGAGCCAGACGGATTCGACGCCCAGCAGGAGATTGCGCAGGGGCTCGCGCGTCGAATCGCTCGGATCGACGATGGCGACGCGTTGCACGTCCTTCATGAAGCACCACCGAGTGTTGTCGGGTCCAGGGTCCGACGGGTCGCCCGCATCCAGAGCGCCCGTCCGTCAGTCACGGCCCCGCCCCCGGTTTGGCCCAGGGGCGGAGCCGCGCGTTCAGTTACCTCGCCTCCCCGATGGTCGCTGGGGCCGGCATGGAAACCGGCGCCGGCATGGAAACCGGGGCCGGCATCGCAAGGGTCGCGGCCGGGGACGCCGGCAGGGTCCGCACGGGAACCTGCGAGCGAGCGCCCGCCGCAGGTAGCCCGGGAGCCGTCGGCGGCGTGCCGCCGACCGGCGAGGCCGCCTTCGGCGCCGCGCCGACCGGGTGGGTCACCTCGACCGGCAGCGGCCCGGGCACGACCGTCCCGACCGAGGCCGGCTGAACGTGGCCAGCTAGCCCAGGTCCGGTCGCTCCGCAGTTGCCCGTCCCGCAGCCACCCGTCGCACACCCGGTCGGGCCGCAGCCGCCGGCCAGGCCCAGGAAATCGCAGGCGTGGCAGTTCCCGCCGCAGTCGCCAGCGCAGTCACACCGGCCCTGACCGTGCCTCGCGCACGGGAACTGGACGGCCGACGGGCTGCTCTTGTACGCGGGCACATAGCGCAGGCCATGAAACGTCTTCCGCGGTCCGCGAGGGGCTTCAAGGATTCGTTCCAAGAATAGCTCACAATCATCGGGGCTGCGCGTTTCCTGGCCAGGAAGGAGTTTCGGCACCTGGTCACACGACATCGCGTCCACCAGTCGGGGCGTCACCAGGACCAGCAGTTCCTCCTCGGCGTCGGTGTAGGTGATGGTGCTGAAGGCGGTCCCGATGAACGGCAGGTCGCCCAGGACCGGGATCTTGCTGGTGGTGCCGTTGACCGAGTGGAACACCATCCCGCCGATGGCGAACGTCTGGCCGTCCTCCATGATGACCGACGTGCGGACGCGCTGCGTCGTGCGGCCGAACACGACCGAGTTCGTCCCGGGGATCGGGGCGGAGAACAGGTTCGACGGATCCGGGAACGTGAACTGCGGCTCGACCTCGAGGTAAATCTTGCCGTCCCCGAGGACGATCGGCAGGAAGCGGACGGTGGTCCCGAAGGGCCGGAACTCGACGCCGGACACGGCCCCGCCGCCAGCCGACCCGCTGGCCAGGGTGGGAACCGCCTGCTCGCCGCCGGAGATGAACTCGGCCGGGCGGCCGCTCAGGGTGACGAGCTTCGGTTCGGCCAGCACCTTGACGAGGTTCTCGTTCCGCAGGGCGTTGAGGAACCCGAGGAACCCCTGCTGATCGTTGAGGACGCCAAAAACGATGTTCGGGTTGCCGGCCAGGGCAGCGGTGGACGCGGCGATGCCCGGGTTATTGATGCCGCTCATGTTCAGCGGGGCCGACAGGACGCTGCTGATGAAGTGGCGCCGCCCGGTCTCCAGGAAGCTGAACCCCATGCTGCGCGCCTCCGACCGGGCCACGCGGGCCACGGTCACGCACAGCTGCACCTGCATGACGCCGCCGACGCGCAGCGCGTTGACGATGCGGCCGTTGCCGACGACGCTCGTGGCGGCCGCCAGGGCGATCGGGATGTCCTCCGCACGCTGGACGTACCCGGTGAGGACGAAGGCGTTGTTGGCCGACGGGACGACGTCGATGTTCGCCGCCGGGACAGCCTTGCGGAGGATGTATTTCAGGTGCTGGACGTCGGTCTGCACCACGACCTCGAACACCTCGCGGTTCTTATCGACGTCGATCAGGGCGATCTGCGTCACCCCCGAGGATGCCCCGGTCAGCAGCGCCGTCGTCGGATCACGCTTGAGGATCTGAATATTAACGATTCCGGTGCCCGGATCCTCGACCCGGCTGATGAGCTTCTTGGTCGTCATCTGGATCGGGACGGTGCCGTTGAGCGGCACGATGACGGGCTGGGCAGCGACGGGGGGAGGAACCTGCTCCTGGGCGGAGACGACGCCGCCGGTCAGGAGGGCAACCAGGAGGGCAGTCGTGCCCGCGAGGGGCACACGGGGATTGCGGTGCATCCTTTCACCTCTCTTCTCGGGGTGTGCAGGGCGGGTGCTCCCACCCACCTTGAAACGGTTGCTCCGGGTGTGGGGCGAGGCCCCCAACCCTACACAACATCGCGCAGGAGCCGCGCGGTCGGCCCAGAGCCGGTCGCGCGGGGGCTAGTTCCGGATAACGAAGTTACTGGGGCGAACCAGGCGAGAGTTCTCAGCGGGCGCGTCCGGTTTGTCTTTCCCCCTCTCCCATGAGGGGAGAGGGGGAAAGCAGACAGCTACTCCCGGACCGTGTCTCAGTTGTTCTTGGCGGCGCCGCGCGCGGCCGGCGCCCGGGGCGGGGCGGGCGGGGGCGGCGGGACGGCGAGGCCAGCGGCCTCGTGGCGCTGCACGTCGTCCTCGATCACGTTCCCCTGATCGTCCAGCCAGAAGACTTCCTTCCACTGCCGGCCGGCCTGCTGGATCCACACCACGTGCATGCGTCGGTTGTCTTCGCGCGGGAACGGCAGCGGCTCCCACTTGTCCTGGGTCACCGGCGGGATCGCGGCGACGACCTCCGGGGCGGCCGGCGGCGGCGCTGGCTCCTCCACCTTCGGCTCGTCCTTCCGGGCGCGGACCAGATCCGACAGCCGGGAGGTGTCGTCCTGGAGGATCTTGTCATCCCCCGGCGGCCGCAGTACCAGCCGCATCGACCCGTTCTCGGCCGCCATGCTCACGCACCGGGCGTCCTCCGGCGACAGGGCCAGGGTGACGACGCTCGCCGGCACCGCCCGGGCGCCGGTCTGGTTGATGTCCGTCGTATCGGCGGCCAGCACCAGCACGTTCTGCAGGATCATCTTGGAGAACGTGTGATCGTCGCTGTTGCCCTTGCGGTTCCAGATAATGTCCACTCGCGACCCGGGCAGGCTGGCGAAGCCGCTGGCGCTGGAATCGAGGGTGACCCGCACGCCGATCGCTCGGTGTCCCGGCGGCACGTCGAGGGTCAGCGGGCCGTCCACGAGATCTTCGGCGGTGACCCAGACGTCCTTGCGAATGGCCCGGCGGAGCGTTTTGCCCTGCAGATCCTTCAGATCCTTGAGAGCCTCCTGCGGGACGCTCTCCTTCGCAAACTCCTTCTCCATGAATACGTCCTTGGGGCTCTTGATGATGTCCCCCTGCGGAATGAACTTCTTGGCGACGAGGATCTTGACTTTCGGGATCTCCACGACCTGGACTGCCGGTTGCTCCTGCCGCTCAGCGAGTAGCTGGCTCGTCAGATAGCTGGCCCCCAGACCGCAGACGACCGCCACGACCATCAGGATCATGGTCTTCGGTTTCATCGATGCGGACCTCACGGAAGCAGGGTACTCGGGAACGCCGGGTCGCGGATGTTACTCGCTTGCCGGCGGTTGTCGAGCCCCACGCCTTATTTCGGCCGCGAGGCGCCGACAACTTCAACATTTACGATTGCAGCGAGGGCAACGGTTCTGCGGCCTTTGACGAAGGCCGGGCAAACTGCTCAGGACGGGTAACCGACTGCCACGGCGAACCCGGATTCCGGCGGACGATCGGGGGCCGGGAGCCCCCTCCGGCGGAATCCTGCGGTCACATCTCATACGCGATCCAGTTCAGGGTGCCCGGTCCTGGCTCCCCTCTCTCACAAGGGGGGAGGAGAGAAAGACCAGGCAGACACCCTGAACTGGATCGCACGTCTCACAGGGCGTGTAGCCAGAGCAGATAGCCCACGAAGCCGAGGCACAGCGGCACCCCGTAGGGCAGTCGGTGCCAGCGCGGCCGCCGCCGGTTGGCCTTCTCGGCCACCTCGGTGACGCTGGCGGCGGTCGCGAAATCGCCGAAGATCTCGCGGACGTTTTGCAGGTTGGTCCGGTACTGGCCACGGACAACGATCATTCCCAGGGCGATCAGCCCGCCGACGAGCGTGCCGGCGCAGAACGCGATGACGATGACCCACATGCCGTTCGGCACGGGGGGCACAGCGTCGGCGGCCCCAAACCCATAAAATGCGCCGATCCAGGCGCCGAACCCCATCGTCATCTTGACGTCGCCGGCCCCCATCCCGCCGATGGCGTACACTGGCAGAAGCAGGCCCAGGCCCAGCGCCGTGCCGAGCAACGCCGTGCCCAGGCCGCCCGTCGCGCCCCCCGGCACCAGACCGAAGTCGTTGAGCAGGCCGAGCGCCCACCCGCTGAGAATCAGCGGGAACGTCAGCTTGTTCGGCACCTTGAACTTCCACCAGTCGATGACTGCGGCCGCGATCATGCCGGCGCAAACCACCAGGAGCGGCCAGTTCGCCCAGGTGAACAACTCGTTGTGGGGCATCGTTCGCGATCCTCTCGAAGCGAGGGTGTCAGAATCTGAGAGCGGGCGTGCGGGCCGACGCTGGGGCGTCGGCCCGCCGCTGGGGCAGGGTCAAGGAAGATGGGGTGCAAAGGTTTTGTGGAAAGCTCACGGCACCCCAGCCTCCTGGAACTTGCCTCAGGAGCCGGTGGTGGAGCCGATGGCGCCACTGACGTTGGTGAACGTCTTGTTGGCGTTGGTGCCCAGGGCGGTGATGGCGGTGATGCACACGACAACGATGAGGGCCAGCATGACGGCGTACTCGACCGCCGTCGGGCCATCCTCGCGCCGCAGGAAATCCGCCACCGTCTGCACGAACTTACGCATCTGCCTGTTCCTCGTTCCACGGGACTCGTGTGTTGAGCCGGTCGGCCTTCTCCCGTTGCCGCGCCGCCGGCGCCTCTTCACTGGTCAGACTGTCTGCCGGGGCGACCCCGCGGGGCCGCCCCGGTCCGGCCCCGCCGTTACGAGCCGGTGGTGGAGCCGATGGCATTGCCGACGTTGGTGAACGTCTTGTTGGCGTTGGTGCCCAGGGCGGTGATGGCGGTGATGCACACGACCACGATCAGGGCCAGCATGACGGCGTACTCGACCGCCGTCGGGCCATCCTCGCGCCGCAGGAAATCCGCCACCGTCTGCACGAACTTGCGCATCTGCCTGTTCCTCTCACGTAGGCGAAACTGGAAAAAACCCGTACGTCCGCTCCCGTGCATCCTCACCCCGAGCCGGCCGCCCCCGTCAGGAGCCGGAGACGGCTGTGTTCAAAGCCACGTTGCTAAAGGTCGCGTTGGCGTTGTTGCCCAGCGCCGTGATCGCCGTGATGCACACCACGACGATCAGGGCCAACATGACGGCGTACTCGACCGCCGTCGGCCCGTCCTCTCGCTCCAAGAAGCGGAGGACGGAACGGAACCACTGCCGCATGCACACACCCCTTTCCTGTGCGGGGGGGTCTCGACGGACCCCGAACCCGACCAGACCCCTCCCGCCTCAAACGAGGCGGGCCATCCGGACCCTGGAAACCCTCGAAAACCTGGGACTGGAACGGAACGACCGAGAGGGTAGGCTGCTCGGAACCGTTCATCCCTTCGGGAACCTGGCAACCCCGGACCGGGCCGGGGTCCATGGCTTTGCGTCCCCGCCTTGCGACGGGTTTGCCGTTGTCGAGGATGAAGAGGTCGTATTGATGGTAACTGTTCCGCCGCGGAGGAGTTACGTCTCCATCTCCCGCGGGCATCGCTCCCCAACCACCTTTCGTCAAAACCCTAGAGCAAAACAACCGGGCAGTCAAATCCGCGCCGGCATTTTTCACACGAGCGGCACAGCCGGGCCATTTGGTCCGCCCGTCGCGCCTGTGTGCTAGACTGGAGTGCCGTTGTTGCGGAACCTTGATAACGGTTTCGCGTGGCCGCGTGGAGATGCGGGGCCGGTCACGCCCGTTGGGGGATCTCGAGGTGAGCATGTTCGAGCGCACGGTGTCGTTCTGGAACCGGCTGTTGCGGCGCCAACCCAGGCCCGAGGCGGCGCGGGCGGCTGCCGTGGTCGAGGAGGAAGACCGGCGGGTGTGGTCGCGCTACGCCGCCGACATCGAGACGACCTGCACGCTGGCGTGCAGCGGGGAGGCGGCGAGCCTGCCGGCCCGCGTCCGGAACATCTCGCTCGGCGGCGTGAGTCTCGCGACCGACCGGCCGTTCGAGCCGGGATCGTTGCTGAGCATCCAGCTGCCGCTCACCGACGACCACCCGCGCGCCACGGTCCTGGCCTGTGTCGTCCACGTTCGGGACGCCGGAGGCGGGGTGTGGCACGTCGGCTGCACATTCGCCCGGGAACTGAGCGCCGCGGATCTGGAGGCGTTCGGCGCCCGCCGCGCCCGCTCTGGCCTCCCGGACCAGCGGTCGTGGCAGCGCTTCTCCTGCGACGTCAAGGCGCTGTGCCAGCCGGTCGCCGCCCCCGGACCCGAACCGTTCGCGGCGACGGTCCTGAACCTTTCGCCCAGCGGCGTCGGCCTGCTCCTGCCGTGCCCCCTCGAAACAGGAACATTGCTGAGCGTCGAGCTGCAGGCGGCCAGCGGGGCGTTCCGCAAGACCATGCTCGCGTGCGTCGTCCACGCCAGCGCCCGGACCGACGGCCAGCACGCTCTGGGCTGTAACTTCATCCGCTCGTTGAGCGAGGCAGACCTGCAGGCGCTGCGGTGACCCGCTACCGGCAGGAGGCCCCGGAGTGGCGGTGGAACTCTGTCAGGGTTCACGAGATGCGGCGCCAGCCGCGCACAGGATCGAGATGAGTCATGACTTCCCGTCCCGGTATCGCGCAGGATCCGGTCGCCCCTCCGTCGGCGGACTCGAACCGTCGGGCGACGGTGCGCTACCACTGCGCGCCCGCGACGCCCGGCGGGGTGGTCGTTCTTGAGAAACAGGAAATGCAGCGCGGCTGGGTTCTCGACCTCTCCGTGACGGGCGTCGGCATGCTGCTGCCACGCCCCGTGGCGGGTGGCCTGCTGGTGCTGATCCGCCTCAAGGGGGCCGGAGTGAAGGTCCACGAACTCACCGCCCGCGTCGCCCACTCGACGCGCGAGCCGAGCGGCGAGTACGTCGTCGGCTGCGAGCTGATCACCCGCCTCACGCCCGAAGAGCTGGACGAGTTGCTCCAGTAAAACGCGGTCACTCCTCGAAGTCGAACGCCACCACCGCTGCGACGCAGGGTAGAAATTGTGCCTTGACCTGCTCGTGGTCCGGGTGGACCAGGTAAGCGTCGCGCGCCGTCGCTCCAGTGAACGTCATCGCGAACCCGTGCGTGTAGCCCTGGTTGAGCCCCTCCAGGCTGGCGTACGGACCGCCGGCGAAATGCTCGATGCCGGGGATCACGTCCTGCAAGCCCTTCAGCGCCTGGTAAAGTGCGCGGATCGTTTCCGCGGTCGTGTCCGGCTTGAACTTCAGCAACACCAGATGATGCACCTTCTTCACGACGGCCTCCTTTCGCGGTGGTTCCTGCGGCCATTTCACGGACCCACCCATTGGGAGTCAAGTTGATGAGTGCAGGCATTCCTGCCTGTGCCAGGCGCCTCCAGCCCATTTTTTTCCAATCCTCCCAGATTAAAGCTCCTGCCGGATCTACCTACAATATAGATTGAGGCGTTTGTGTTTCTGGGGCAGGCCAGGAGGGCTGAGGCGGGCTGGCGGCGGCGTGTTCTTCGGCTACTACCCGGCCCTGAAGGCGTCGCGTCTGGACCCGAACCAACCGCTGCACCCGACCGGGGCCGCCTTCCGGTTTCGCGCGGCGTGATGGCTCTCCAGCGGTCCCGCCGGGTGAGCTTGGGCGTTCGGCGGCGGAAGGGTGGGCCTGAAGTTGGCCTCCTCACAGAGCGACCACGTTCTCGCCGGAGACGTGTTTGAGCCATCAGGGGGGGAATCTTGTGAAGCTTCGCAAGAGCATCAATTCCGCTGTGGTCGTGGGCCTGGCCGCTCTCGGATTCCTCACGGCCGCCGTGCTGAGCAAAGAACCGACCAGGGGCGTCAAGGGGCCGCTGGCGTCGCTCCCCTCCAAGCCAGGGGCGCACCTCGAGAAAATCAAGGCGCTGGGCGACAACGAATGGGTGAATCTCGGTGCCCCGACTGCGGATCCGAAGTGGGGCAAAGCGCGAGGCCGCTCATGGGGGGCCAAAGCGCTGATCCTCGAACCGAACCTGCGTGGAGCCTTCCTTACGGGCGAAGGAGTCCACGGGTTCGTCAAGCCCGATGGCTACCACATGGACGACCTGTGGTTCTACGACATCAACGCGCACCGCTGGATTTGCCTCTATCCCGGAATGAACACGAAGACCTTCACACAGCGCGTCAAGGACAAGGAACTCGCGATTGATAGCGACGGGTTATTGCGCGACAAGGCCGGTCAGGCTATCCCGGTCCACACCATGATTCACGCCTTCGGGTCTCTCGCCTACGACCTGGACCGGAGAAAGTTCACGTTTTTCGGCACCGATGGGCTGAACCGATACTTCCAGGGTGGGCTGAAACACATGGAAGAAGGAATGAAGTTGATCGACAAGCACCTCAAGGGCAAGAAGAAGTCGGCCTACTCCCCGTGGTACTACGACGTGGCTTCGGGGAAGTTTGAACGCTCACCGGCAAAAGGCTCGCAGGGTTACACTCACCAATCATTTCCTCAGCATCACTACATCCCGTCTCGGAAGCAATTCTTTGTCGTGGGCGCCGCCGGGGTGGCGATCTTTGATCCTGCCAAGAACCAGTGGAGCGAGTTAACCCCGAAAGGCCCAGCGCCCAAGGGCTTCGATGGCTGCGGCTGCTACGACTCCAAGCGGGACCGGATCTACCGGAACGACGGTAGCGACTCCGGGGTGGAAGAGGGACTCATGGCCTACGACATCGAAGGCAACTCCTGGAGCCACCTGAAGCCCAAGGGTAGTCCCCCCGTGACGAAGGCGGGGAATGACCCCCAGGCGATGGCGAGCGCCCTGGGCACGAATGGCGCGTACTACGAGTACGATCCGGCCCTCGACCGAGTGGTGGTGATTCAGATGACCGGGAAGACACTCGGAATCCACACCTACGACCCGAACACCAATTCGTGGGGGGATCGGCTCCCCTTCCCGAAAGACGGCCCCAAGTTCCCGTTTGCCGGCAACACTTGCTACGACCCAGAGTTGAACGTCTACTTCTGTCACGTTGCCAGAGATAGCGAAGATGACGGCGTCATGTGGGCCTATCGCTACAAGAAACGCGACTGAGACGTTCGCCCGGATGCGGCGATGGCCATTACTGTCACGAACTCGAAACGATGAGGTCGATGGAGATAAACAATGGACGTACTTGTCATGCTTCGCAGAATCCTCCACGCATTGCTCCTGGCGTTGCTGTTTGGCGCAGGCCCGCTCTTCGCCGCTCCCGACGACTGGGCCGAGGGAGCGCCGGGACAGGAAGACGGCGCCACCCACACATATTACAACCGCCGTGGGCAACTCCCCTGGCGCAATCGTGAGGGCGACTGGCGCGATGCGGACGGCAGGCAGCAGGGCAAGAAGCCGTTCGCCAACGTCGCCATCACCCGAAAAAACCAAACGCAAACGATCGAGTGGGACATCACCGCCCTGGTGCGCAACTGGGCCTCCGGGAAAGTTCGCAACAAGGGCGTCCTCCTACGGAACACAAAAGCCACGGGCAACTTCCTCTTCCGTAGCCGCGAGGCCGACGAGGTGAAGGATCGTCCGCAACTCCATCTGATGGTGAACGGTAAGCCGAAAGCCCTTGACGCGGTTGCCGACACCTTCCTCAACCGCTCCACCGTTCGTCCCCTGGGAAACAGCAAGGATCTACGAGTAGATGGCGCGCTGCCCACGCTGATCCGCTTTGACCTCGGTGCACTGAAAAAGACCGACTCGATTGACCGGGCCGTGCTCCGACTGGTCACGTTCAAACAGTATGAGAGCGGCGAGGTCGGCGTCTTTGCCTGCGACCAGGGCGAGGAAGTTCAGCCGATGGAACCCCTTTTCGGCCTTGCCGCGAAGCATCCCGGCGATCGCGGCATCGAGAAGCACCCGGATGTCATATTCGCGACGGGATTCGAGGCGGAGGACTGGAAGAAGGAATGGACCCAGGCGGCCGGCAAGGTCGATACGGTCGCCGCTCATCCCGAGAACAAATTCGAGCCCCTGAGGGGCAAGGCCTGCCGCGCTCACCTGAAGAAGGGGGCGCTCACCGCGATGAACATGACCTACAAGTTCAAGAAGAAGATCGGCTCCGAGCCGGAGGAGGTCTATTTCCGCTACTACCTCCGTTTCGGTGCCGACTGGCAGCAGACGGTACAGGGGGGCAAGATGCCCGGCATCAGCGGAACCTACGGCAAGGCCGGTTGGGGCGGCCGCAAGGTGAACGGCAAGGATGGCTGGTCGGCGCGCGGCCTGTTCGGCCTGACCTTTCCGAAGGGCAACCCGCTCGCAGGCAAGCAGCCGCTGGGCTGGTACTGCTATCACGCCGACATGGAGGGCAATTACGGCAGCGGCTGGATCTGGACGAAGGGCTATCGCGGCTTCCTCGACAACAACCGCTGGTACTGCGTCGAGCAGTACGTGAAGCTGAACACCCCTGGCAAGGACGGCGGCAAGGGAGCCAACGACGGCATCCTCCGCGCCTGGATCGACGGCCGACCCGCCTACGAGAAGACTGACATCCGCTTCCGCGACGTGGACACTCTGAAGATCGAGCAGATCTGGATGAACGTCTACCACGGCGGCACCGTGCCCTCGCCGCGCGACCAGCACGTGTATGTGGACAACGTCGTCGTCGCGAAGAACTATATCGGCCCGATGAAATGATGTCCCGCATCTCGATCATGAGGTTCCTGTAATGCGTACCTGTGCAACCATGTTGATGTGCTTATTCGTATCAGGTACTTCCTCCGGGGCCGATCCTGCGTTTACCGCCAAGCCGGGTCTTAGAGGCTATCCGCTGGTCGCTGGATTCCATAAAGTATATTCGCGTCAGTGATTAGCAAGAATTCCAGCCACCAGGTGAACAGATGGCCAAAGAGCCCCG